>TARA_R110002012_G_scaffold58674_4_pt1 | contig 269946 bp, 246 predicted proteins | sample TARA_R110002012 | Tara Oceans TARA_R110002012 (sample SAMEA4396515) | marine metagenome | biome: Westerlies Biome; feature: [DCM] deep chlorophyll maximum layer (ENVO:01000326); material: water (ENVO:00002006), including particulate matter (ENVO:01000060) such as... | depth 40 m
GAGTATTGTTTAATGAGCGTAGCATTCAATATAAATGCGGTTGCAAATTTAATATAATTCTATAAAAACCAAAGAAAAATAATAGAAAAGAATTAAAAAATATTTTAAGGTTTTAATTCTTAAGTTTTTTTAAATGGGAAAGCCTCATAAACAGCTATTTATAGGCTTTTCTTAATTTTTTAGGTATTTTTCTTTTTAGTTAAAAGCCGCTTTATTTCGTTTAATTTCATCAAAGCTTCAACGGGAGTCAGGGTATTGATATCTAAATGCGTTATTTCTTCTTTTATTTGAAGCAAAAGTGGGTCATCTAAATTAAAAAAGCTCAACTGCATTTCGTTTTGAGAATCCTGTAGTTTCTCTGTTAGTTCTTCACTGGAATGCGATTTTTCAAGCTTCTTTAAAATTTTATTGGCTTTATGAATTACTTGCTGTGGCATTCCAGCCATTTTTGCTACGTGAATACCAAAACTGTGTTCGCTTCCACCCGGCATCAATTTTCGTAAGAACAATACATTATCTTTTAATTCTTTTACCGAAACATTGTAATTTTTAATACGGTCAAAGGTCGTCGTCATTTCATTTAATTCGTGATAATGTGTAGCGAATAATGTTTTTGCTCTTGTTGGGTGCTCATGTAAATACTCCGAAATGGCCCAAGCAATAGAAATACCATCGTAGGTACTCGTACCTCTGCCAATTTCATCTAAAAGCACCAGACTGCGTTCTGATAAATTATTTAAAATAGAAGCTGTTTCATTCATTTCAACCATAAAAGTAGATTCTCCCATCGATATATTGTCACTGGCACCTACACGCGTAAATATTTTGTCTACGCACCCAATTTTAGCCGATTCGGCAGGCACAAAACTTCCCATTTGAGCAAGCAAAACAATGAGTGCTGTTTGTCGTAAAATAGCAGACTTACCACTCATATTTGGTCCGGTGATCATAATGATCTGTTGCTCATCCCTGTTTAAGAGTACATCGTTAGCAATATAGGCTTCTCCTAATGGCAATTGTTTTTCAATAACAGGGTGTCGACCATTTTTAATCTCCAGATCTGTGGTATCAGTTATGGTAGGCTCGTGGTAATGATTTTCTTTGGCCAATTGAGCAAATCCACAGAGGCAATCGAGTTGTGCAATTTGATAGGCGTTATTTTGAACAGGTGCAATATATTCTTGCATCCATACGACCAATTGTGAAAATAGTTGTTGCTCCAAAGCAGCAATTCGCTCTTCGGCACCGAGTATTTTACTTTCGTATTCTTTTAATTCTTCGGTAATATAGCGTTCTGCATTCACCAAAGTTTGTTTGCGAATCCATTCCTCGGGAACTTTGTCTTTGTGTGTGTTGCGTACTTCTATGTAATAGCCAAATACGTTATTCGATGCTATTTTTAAAGACGAAATGCCCGTGCGCTCCGTTTCTCGTTCTAACATTTTGTTTAAGTAGTCTTTTCCCGAAAAAGCCAAGCCACGCAATTCATCCAGCTCTTCAGAATACCCTTTGGCAATGGTAGTTCCTTTTAAAATATTGACCGGTGCTTCCTCAAAAATCATTTCTTTAATTTTTGACCTGAGCATGGCACAGGCTTGCAATTGATCGCTTATAAGTTTTACAGAGTCATTGTCGCTATTTGCGGTGAGTTGTTTGATGGGAACAATAGCCTCTAAAGAATTTTTTAATTGAACAACTTCTTTGGGACTTATTTTTCCAGTGGCTACTTTAGAAATTAAACGCTCTAAATCACCAATTTGCTTTGTATGATGTTGTAGTTTGTGTAGAATGGTTTCATGAACGTTGAGGTAAGAAACCACGTGATGCCTTCGTCTTATTTTTTCGATATTTTTCAAGGGGAGCGCTAACCACCTTTTGAGCATTCTACCGCCCATGGGCGAAATGGTTTTGTCAATAATATCTAACAGAGTAACAGCATTGCTATTATTGGCTTGGTATAATTCTAAATTTCGGATGGTAAACCTGTCCATCCATATATGTTCTTCTTCTGCGACACGTTCTAGTTTACTAATATGTTGTAATTGTCGGTGTTGTGTTTCTGAAAGATAGTGTAAAGCGACTCCAGCGGCTACCACTCCGTGATGTAAGTGGTCTACACCAAAACCTTTTAAACTTGTGGTCTTAAAATGCTCCGTTAAAGTTTGTAAGGCATAATCTTCTTGATACACCCAATCTTCCATAAAAAAGGTATGAAACTGTTTGCCGAACTGTTCTATAAATTCTTTCTTATGTACTTTGGATACTAAAACTTCATTGGGCGCAAAGTTTTGTAGTAGTTTATCTATTTGGTCTTCATTTCCCTCCGACGTTAAAAATTCTCCAGTCGAAATATCTAAGAATGAGATACCTATAAGCTTTCTGCCAAAATGTACAGCACAAAGAAAATTGTTGGTTTTAGCATTTAGGATATCATCATTAAAAGCCACGCCAGGAGTAACGAGTTCCGTAACTCCTCTTTTTACAATGGTTTTGGTGAGTTTTGGATCTTCTAACTGGTCACAAATAGCTACCCGCTGGCCTGCTTTTACCAGCTTTGGCAAATAGGTATTTACCGAATGATGCGGAAAACCAGCAAGCTCTGTTCGGTCGCCACCATTATTCCGGTGTGTTAAAATTATGCCTAATATTTTTGAGGCTTTTACGGCATCTTCGCCAAAAGTTTCATAAAAATCTCCGACACGAAACAACAATAAGGCATCAGGATACTTTTTCTTGATGGTATTGTATTGGTTCATTAAAGGTGTTACCTTCTTTTTTTCTTTCTTTGCCAAAAGCGAATGAATTAGACTGTTTTTATAGCGTGTTGATTGGACCCTCAACCTAAAAACGAAAGTACTATTTTATCTAAAGTTTATAGATTTTTGTTGATATTTTTAGATAAGTTGATCCAAATTGCTAAGGTCCTGTGATAAGTTTGTAGTTTTGAAAATTGATTCCGAGAAAAGAAAGCCAATACGAGTAAAGATATATGCGTAAATTAAAAAATAGCGAATTAGATCGTTTAGATGTTGATGCATTTAAAGGGGCTAAAAAAACGCCAATAATTGTAGTTTTAGACAACATTAGGAGTCTCAATAATATCGGTTCTGTTTTTAGAACAGCGGATGCCTTTTTAATTGAAAAAATTTACCTCTGTGGCATTACGGCAACACCACCACACAAAGATATTCATAAAACAGCTTTAGGAGCCACGGATAGCGTGGCTTGGGAATATGCAGAAAGTACGCTTGAGGTTTTAAAAGAGTTAAAGAAGAAAAATATTGAAACTATCGCCATTGAGCAGGCTGAAAATGCAATTTTTTTAAATGACTATGCTGTAGATGAAACAAAAAAATATGCTGTTGTTTTTGGTAATGAGGTAAAGGGAGTATCGCAGGAGGTGGTGACACATTGTGATACCATCATCGAAATTCCACAATATGGAACGAAACACTCTTTAAATATTTCGGTAAGTGCGGGCTTGGTGATATGGGATTTTTGGTCTAAGTTACAGCTAAAAAAAATGCCCTAACCGTTGAGGTCAGGGCATTTTATATAGTTTGAGTTAGTTAGTTTTAAACCTAGTTTTTAGCGTATTTTTAGAATACAAACTATGTTTAACGGGCGCAATTAAAGAAAACCTTTTTTATTGTGCAAATAAAATGTGAATATTATCTTAAATTTTAATCCCACAGGTATAGGCTACTAATTTGTCGATAATAAAATTATAGTCATTTGGTGACGATACAAAGTCTAATTCGCTTATGTCAATAATCAAAATATTGCGATCTTGCGCGTCTTTAATAAAGTCTAAATATCCGCGATTAATTTTTTCAAGATAGTCTGGTGGTATGTTTTGCTCGTAATCTCGGTCTCTCTTTTTTATATTTTCAAGAAGCCGTTCTGTATTTTGATATAAATAAACGTACAAACCGGGCTTCTTTATTTCTTTGTGCATAAAGTTAAACACTTTTCGATATAACTTAAACTCTTCTTCTTGTAAGGTAACTTTAGCAAAAATTAAAGATTTAAAAATATCGTAATCGCTGACCATAAAGCTTTTGAAGAGATCAAACTGTGAGGTGTCGTCTGTAAATTGTTGATAGCGTTCTGCTAAAAACGACATTTCAAGCGGAAAGGCGTATCGCGCCTGATCTTCGTAAAATTTTGGTAAAAAAGGATTGTCCGCAAAGCGTTCTAGTATTAATTTAGCGTTAAAATCATCTGCTATTTTTGAAGCTAGGGTGGTTTTACCTGCACCAATATTTCCTTCAATTGCGATAAAATTAAGCTTCGAAAAAAGCGCTTCTTTGGTTTTGTGCAATTTTAAGGGAGTTTTTGTTATACTGCCTTTATCTTTGCACATTTGAATCATATTGCGAGTGTCTTTATTTAAAACAGGATGGTAAAATTGCGGAGCAATATCACTTAATGGCTTTAAAACAAATTGCCTTAATTGCAAAGAAGGGTGGGGTATAGTGATATGTTCTTGCTGGATAATGTCATGTCCATAGTAAAGCACATCAATATCAATACTTCTAGAACTATACACCATAGATACATTAGGTGCTCTACCTAAATCTTTTTCGATTTTTTGAAGTATCACTAAAAGTTCTTGGGCAGCTAGATTTGTTTCAATGGCAATGCAACAATTTAAGAAGTCTTCTGCTTCAAAACCCCAAGATGCACTTTGGTATACATTTGAAATTGCAGTTACCGGGGCTACTTCTGTCGCTATGTGAAAGATAGCATTTTGTAGGTAAAAAAGTTTGTTACCGATGTTACTGCCTATGGATAAGTAAATAGTTTTGGGTTTGTTCATAATCGCATCACAAAATAAATAAAACTATTTTACAATCATTATCTTTGCAGCGAATTTATAACAAAATTTTAATGAGATTTTTAGGAAACTTACTGGCAGCTATTTTTGGAAGCCTTATTGCCTTTGGTGTTTTATTTGGAATGTTTATTATTTTTATTGCCCTTGTGGGCAGCACAGATGATGTAAAGACGGTAAAAGACAATTCGGTTTTAGAAATACAAATTCAAAACCCGGTGGCTGATTATGTGGGTAGAGATCCTTCGGATCCGTTTGCGGGTTTATTTCAACAATCTCAAGGCTTAGATGAAATAGTACACGCAATTGATGTAGCTAAAAACGATTCTAAAATTAAAGGAATTAGCATCAATAATAACTTCGTGATTGCAGGTTATTCCCAAACACAAGCCATTCGTAGTGCCTTAGAAAATTTTAAAGCTAGTGGTAAGTTTGTGTACAGTTACGCAGAGGTATTGACTCAAAAAGATTACTATTTGGCCTCTGTATCTGATAGTTTGTTTTTGAACAAAGTGGGTACCATGGATTTTAGAGGCCTATCTTCCGAAGTTTTATTTTATAAAGATTTGCAGGAAAAAACAGGACTTAAAATGGAGGTGATTCGTCATGGAAAATATAAAAGCGCGGTAGAACCTTATTTGGCCAATGAAATGAGTGATGCCAACAGAACTCAAATTAAAGAATTATTACATTCCTTATGGACTTCTATGGTCAGTGAAATTGCAGTAAATAGAAAGATATCTTCAGAAAATTTAAATATCATTGCGGATACTTTGGGAGGAAGAACACCACTTTTAGCCAAACAATCTGGTTTAATTGATGATGTTTTGTTCTTTGATGAATATGAAGCCAAACTGAAAAATGCTACGAAAACAGTTCAAAGTGATGCTTTAAATTATATTTCTTTAGAAGACTATATCCAGACAGCGAATAAAAAAACGCTTCTTAAGGGAGAAGCTAAAATTGCTATTATTTATGCCCAAGGCGAAATTCTTTACGGTGATGGTGGGCCAAATTTTATTGGTCAAGGTATCATGAATGAATCTCTAAAAAAAGCAAGAGAAGATGATGCTGTAAAAGCCATTGTTTTACGGGTAAATTCTCCTGGAGGTAGTGCCCTAACTTCAGATCTTATTTGGCGAGAGGTCGCTTTGACTAAAAAAATTAAACCTGTTATTGTATCGATGGGCGATGTAGCTGCTTCGGGGGGCTATTATATTGCTGCAGCTGCGGATAAAATATTTGCAGAAACGACCACCATTACGGGTTCTATAGGTGTTTTTGGCACCATCCCCAATGGCACAGAACTCGCAAAAAGTATAGGCATAAATGCAGAACAAGTAGGTACCAACAAAAATGCTGTAGAGTATTCTTTTTTTGAGCCAATGACAGACGATTTTAGAAGCATAGTTCAAGAAGGGGTAGAAGAAACGTATCAAACTTTTTTGGCTAGGGTAGCAGAAGGTAGAAATATCACTATAGCCCAAGCCGATAGTTTGGCGCAAGGAAGAGTTTGGAGTGGTACTGATGCTAAAAATAATGGTTTAATTGATGAATTAGGTGGTTTAGATGATGCCGTAAAAGCTGCTGCTCAAATGGTAAACTTGGAGACCTATGGCACTCAAAGTTATCCAAAGTATAAATCGGGCCTTGAACGATTTATGGAAGATTTTGGTGGTGCCACTTCTAAAGTAAAGCAGAATTTTATCAAAGAAGAATTGGGTGATGATGCTTATCGAATTTTATCCGAAGTTAAATCGGGTATAACGCGAAAAGGAGTGCAAGCACGAATGCCCTATATTTTGACTATTAAGTAAGTAGCGGGTTAGCATATGATAGCGAAAGACAAGAAGCTGGCTTTTAGAATATTTCTTTTTTTGGCGGGCTTATTTATAACCTCACTCGTGGTTTCTAATTTAATATTTCAAAAGTTTTTCTACTGGAAGCCTTTTGGTGAATTTACTATTTTTGGGGCTAGCCTTTTTGAGATCTCTGTGGGTATATTGCCTTACCCCATAACGTTTTTAATTACCGATTTAATTTCTGAAATCTACGGAAAGAGAAAAGCAAATGAAGTTGTCACCGTTGGTATTTTTGCTTCCTTATTTTCGATGGGGATTATTTTAATTGCGAATTATGTCCCAGCCATTCATTCGTCACCTATCAATGATGAAACCTTTACAAAGGTATTCGCACTTTCTCCCATTGCAGTTTTAGCCTCTATGATTGCTTATCTTTTTGCCCAATATATCGATGTGGCTATTTATCATTTTTGGAAAAAAATTACGAAAGGAAAGCATTTATGGTTGCGCAATAATTTTTCGACATTTTTATCTCAATTCATTGACACTTTTACTGTTGTGGGGCTATTATGTGTATTTCAAATTTTACCGTGGAGTATGTTTAGCGGTTTGGTCATTAGTGGTTTTATTTTTAAGATAATTATAGCATTCATTGACACCCCTTTTCTGTATTTCTTCGTATATCTGTTTAGGAAAAGGTTTCAACTACAAATGGGCGAGGAAATAGCCTTAGAATATTGAGCATTTAAATGTGCTTTGTTTTTTGATTGGGCCACAAATAGTTGTTATAGTATCAGTACATCAAGAAAATCAACAGTAGTTTTGTAAAACATGAAACGGTATCGTTTTAATATAAATTTATATGAAAAATAAAGTTTTAAAAATAGTCGGAATAGTTTTTTTGCTATTCATCATGGTATTAGTCGCTGCTCCTTTTTTTCTAAAAGGTAAAATTGCCGATATCATCAAAAATAAAGTAAACAATAACATTACAGCCACCTTCGATTTTGAAGAAGCAGAGCTATCACTTTTCTCCTCATTTCCTAATGCAACGGTGAGGTTAAAGAACATTTCTTTAATCAATAAAGCTCCTTTTGAGGGCGACACCTTATTTTCTTCAAAAGAAGTAGCACTGAATATGTCCATCAAAGAATTATTCAAGGGGGCTGATGAATCTATTGTGATTAAAAGTCTAACTGTAGATCATGCCCTTTTAAATATTTTGGCAGATACAGAAGGGAATGTAAATTATGATATCGCAGTAGAAGATGATACTAGCAGTTCGGCCGATGCAAATACAACCGCGACAAGTGATTTTACCCTTTCGATGGAATCTTACGCCATAAGCAATTCAAAAATTTTATATTTAGATAGGGCATCTGGAATACGTTTTGAAATTTTAGAAATGAACCATTCGGGTACAGGAGATTTATCATTAGAGAAGTCTGAATTAGACACAAAAACAAATGGTTTGGTGTCTTTTGAAATGGATAGCACCAATTATTTGAATAAAAACCCCGTTAAATTAGATGCGTTAATAGGTATTGACTTAAATACAAACACTTATTCATTCTTAAAAAATGAAGCTATGGTAAACCAGTTGGCTTTGGTTTTTGATGGTTTTGTAAAATTAAATGATGACAACCAAGAGGTAGATATTAGTTTTAAGACAGCTTCTTCAGATTTTAAAAACTTTTTGGCGGTTATACCAGCTGAATATTCCAAAAATTTAGAATCGGTAACTACCACAGGTAATTTTATTGTGGAAGGTAAATTTAATGGTATTGTTGATGAGGTATATATTCCAAAATTTAAAATTGATATAAAATCAGATAATGCATCTTTTAAATATTCAGATTTACCTAAGTCGGTGCGTAATGTTTATATCGACACAGAAATTACGAACGAAACAGGAATCACTGAAGAAACTTTTGTAGACATTCGTAAACTATCTTTTATGATTGATGAAGATAGATTTAATATGACCGCTAATATTCAAGACTTAATGGGTAATACTAAGGTAAATTCTCATATTGATGGTAAAATGAATTTAGCAAACATTGCAAAAGCCTATCCTGTTCCTGCAGATTTGAATTTAGAAGGCTTGCTAACCCTTGATGTTAATGCTGCTTTTGACATGGCGTCGATCGAAAATAAGCAATATGAAAACACCAATATCAATGGAAATCTTAATTTAAAGAACTTCGTCTATACCTCCGAAGAGCTAAAAAGTCCCGTAAAAATTGATGCGACAACAGTGACATTTAACCCGAAAACGGTGACTCTAAATGAACTCAACGGACTCACAGGGCAAACAGATTTTAAAGCCTCCGGTACCATAAATAATCTTTTAGGTTTTATGTTCAATGATGAAAATGTAGAAGGAATTTTCAATTTAAGCTCTAATACCTTTGCCGTTACTGATTTTATGGTTGAAGAACCAACAGGTACCACGACAGAATCGGCTGGTAAATCCACAACTAATGCAGCTCAGGTGAAAATCCCTTCGTTTTTAGACGCGACCATTAATGCTACGGCATCTAATGTTATTTATGACAATTTAAGTCTAAAGAACGTTTCAGGAACGCTGATTATAAAAGATGAGAAGGCAACCTTACAAAACATGACTTCTTCCATTTTTGGGGGCAACTTAGCCTTTAATGGAGAGGTTTCCACAAAAGGGGCTATACCAAGTTTTGCGATGAAATTAGGTATGAATAACTTTAAAATTGGAGAGACATTTAAAGCCTTAGAATTGTTTAAAATATTGGCTCCCATAGCTAACGCTTTACAAGGGCAATTAAATTCTGATTTGGTAATATCAGGTAGTTTAAATGATGATTTTACCCCAAACTTATCCACTATTTCAGGTAATTTATTAGCGGAGCTTTTAGGTACAGAAGTGAATCCAGATGAGACTAAAGTGTTATCAGCTTTAAGTTCCAAACTCGATTTTTTAAATTTTGATAAACTAAATCTTAAAGAGTTGAAAACAGCACTTTCTTTTGAAAATGGAAGCGTAAAGGTAAAGCCCTTTACGATTAATTATCAAGATATTGCACTAGATATCGCAGGAAGCCACACTTTCGATAAAAAACTAAATTATTCTGCCGTTATTAATGTTCCTGCCAAATATTTAGGAAAAGATGTTACGAATTTAATTGCAAAAATTGATGATTCGTCTCTTGATAATTTAACGATACCGGTTATGGCTACTATTGGCGGGGATTATTTGAGTCCAAATGTATCTACCGATCTAAGCTCTGGGGTAAAAAGTTTGACCACAAAACTAATTGAAATAGAAAAACAAAAATTAATTAGTAAAGGAAAGGACAAAGCAACAGACTTAATAGGTGGTTTACTTTCAGGAAACAAAAAAACGAAAGACTCCCTTTCAGATGCCAATACTAATTCTGCTGTAAAAAATGTTCTTGGCGGTTTGCTAGGTGGAAAAAAGGATTCAACTACGGTTAAAAAAGATTCAGCATCAGCTAACAATGGGGCAGTGAAAGATGCTGCAAAAAGTATTCTTGGTGGGTTGTTGAATAAGAAAAAGAAAACGGAAGTAAAAAAAGATACGGTGAATTAATATCTAGGAGTATTAATTTTCTGTTAGGACCAAAATAAGTAGTTCATCACTTTTAAAAAGAATCTAGCGCCAAGAGTCGAGAGCTAAATAGGTCTGGCTCATGGCGCTAGCTTCTGTTTATTAATCCACCTGCAACGACACATAATACCCTTCATTGCTTCGTATATTAAAAACTGTATCATCTTCAAAGATTAAATATTGACCCTTAATGCCTACTAGAGTACCTTGGTACTTAGGTGTTTTGTCCAAATTGAGACTTTTAACTTTGGTAGGATACTTTAGAACAGGAAATTCTAATTGAGTTTCTATACTTTCGGTCAAATAATAGGGGAGCACCTCTTGAGGAATATACTTTTTCAGTTTCGTTCTCCAGTCCGAAAGGTTTTCGTCTAAAACGTCATTTTTGAGCATTTTCCTCCAATTCGTCTTGTCACTGACGTATTCCTTTAGGGCCACCTCGGTAATGCCAGCTAAATAGCGGTTGGGAACTTCAACAATTTCAATAGCTTCGTGTGCGCCTTGATCTATCCATCGAGTGGGTACTTGGGTTTTTCGAGTTACGCCAACCTTAACGCTGCTTGAATTTGCTAAATAAACGATGTGCGGTTGTAATTGCACCTTTTTTTCATAATCTAAATCGCGATCTTCTTGGTCTAAATGGGCTGTGCTTAATTCAGGTCGCATGATCCAATCGCCAGCCGATGGAATATCAAAAAAACAATTTTTACAAAAACCTTGTCGGAATATAGGTTTATCTTCTCCACAATGTAAACACTGGTACTTTGTAAAATGTATCGTTAGTTGCTTGTTTAAAACCTGATTTACATTTAAGAAGTCATTGGAAAATAGCATGTAATATTGAATTGGGCTTCCTAATTCTGTTTGCATTTTTTTTAAAACACCTTCGTACAACATAAAAAACTTTAAAAATTAAACTGATAAATTTCAAAACGATTCCTTAAATTGTTCATCGAAAAACAATTTATAAATAACGCTTAAAGATACCCAAAAATGCCGATACCCTTATTTAATTCTATAGCTTCTTGGCTGCTTAAAAAGCGTTATCATCAAATTGAACTTTTTGTAAAGTATCCTGCTGAGGTTCAGGAAGAGGTATTAATGCAACTACTTTCCTTTGCTCGGGATACTGAGATTGGTAAAAAACACGGTTTTAGTGGTATTTTGAGTTACCAAACTTTTAAAAATCGAGTACCTATAATTTCTTATGAAGAACTGGAACCCGATATTGAGCGTTCACGAAGAGGAGAACAGAATATTTTTTGGCCTACGCATATAAAGTGGTTCGCAAAAAGTAGTGGAACTACCAATGCGAAAAGTAAATTCATTCCAGTAAGTACTGAGGCTTTAGAGGATTGTCATTATAAATCAGGAAAAGACTTGCTATGTTTATACTTGAATAACAACGAAAATTCTCAGCTTTTTACGGGTAAAAGTCTCCGGCTTGGGGGTAGTAAAGAATTGTATAAAGACAACGATACTTTTTTTGGAGATTTATCAGCAATATTGATTGATAATATGCCTTTTTGGGCCGAATTGAGTAGTACGCCCAGTAATAGAGTCTCTTTAATGAGTGAATGGGAAACAAAGCTTGCAGCCATTATAAAAGAAAGTACTCAGGAAAATGTAACTAGTTTAGCAGGTGTTCCTTCGTGGATGCTGGTGTTGCTTACGAATGTAATTGAAGAAACTGGAAAAGATCATTTGTTTCAAATTTGGGAAAACCTAGAGGTTTATTTTCACGGTGGAGTAAATTTTAATCCGTATCAAGACCAGTATAAAAAACTACTTCCCAGAAAAAGTTTTAACTATTATGAGGTATATAACGCTTCAGAAGGTTTTTTTGCCATTCAAGACCGCAATAACTCGGACGAATTATTATTGATGCTGGATTACGGTATTTTTTATGAATTTATACCGATGGATACCTATGGAACGGAAGAACAAAAAGTACTGCCGCTATGGGAGGTCGAAAAAGATATAAATTATGCGATAATAATTACTACCAATGCCGGGTTGTGGCGTTATAAGATAGGGGATACCTTGCGGTTTACTTCAATAAACCCGTATAGGATAAAAATTACTGGTAGAACCAAGCATCATATTAATGTTTTTGGTGAAGAATTGATTATTGAAAACGCCGAAGAGGCGCTACGAAGCATTTGTTTGAAAACAGAAGCTGAAATCAAAGATTATACGGCCGGACCTATATTTATGGAGGGTAAAGAAAAGGGGGGGCACGAATGGATTATTGAGTTTAGAAAAAAACCTGAAAATATAGCCTATTTTACAGAACTTCTTGACAATGCGCTTAAATCTTTAAATTCTGACTATGAAGCTAAACGCTATAACAATAGTACCTTAAAGATGCCTAAAGTACATATTGCGAGAGAAAATTTGTTCTATGATTGGTTAAAGTCGAAAGATAAGTTGGGTGGGCAGCATAAAATACCGCGATTATCAAATAAAAGGGACTATATCGATGAATTGCTTCTGGTAAACAAATAAAATAGTTTTTTTGTCATTAAAGTTTCAAGTTTACTGTGGAATTTAACCTAATCAGTTTTAAAGACTATATGTATGGCAGAAAGACTAGTAATTGTTTCAGACATGTGGGGCACCAAAAAAGGACTTTGGATAACAGCCTACCTTGGCTATCTTCAACAGCATTATGATATTGTTTTTTACGATTGTCAAGCACTAGCCAATATAAATTTGGAGGTTGAGAATCAGGAGAATTTACATGAAGCGTTTGTAGGTGGAGGTATAGCTACGGCAGTCCACCATCTTTTAAAGAGAGAAAAAGAACCTAGTCACTACTTGGCTTTTAGTACAGGTGGGACTATTGTTTACAAAGCAGGGCTTTTAGGTTTGCCCATAAAATCATTATATGCCATATCGAGTACGCGTATACGATTAGAAAAATCCAAAGCAAACTTCCCTAGAACCTTGTTATTTGGTTCAAGCGATGCAAACAAACCAGATGTCACCTGGGAAAAGGATACGGAAACTGAAATAAATTTAGCACATAATTTTGGCCACGAATTGTATTCTGACGAGAAAATAATCAAAGAAGTATGTCAAGAATTACTGGCAAATGTGACTAAAAAGCAGTTTCAAGTTTAGGAAACTGCTTTTAATTTTTTAATGGTATCGAAAGAGAGCATTTTCTCTGCATAAGACTTGGTTACTTTTAATTCTTTTTCATCACTGCTGGGAAGAGAAAACATAGCATCTGTAAAAATCGCTTCGCATAAAGAGCGCAATCCACGTGCACCAAGTTTGTATTCAATGGCTTTTTCTACGATATAATCTAAGGCTTGATCTGTAATGGTGAAGGAAACATCATCCATTTTAAAAAGCTTTTCATACTGCTTAATGATAGCATTTTTAGGTTCCGTTAAAATGGCCCTAAGCGCTTCAGCATCTAAAGGATTCATATGTGTTAATACCGGTAATCGACCAATAATTTCTGGAATTAAACCAAAATCTTTTAAATCTTTGGGAATAATGTATTGTAAAATATTGGTTTCATCTAATTGATCTTCTGCCTTTTTAGCACTGTATCCAATAGACTTCATGTTTAAGCGCTTGTTAATAGCCCTTTCAATACCATCAAAAGCACCACCAGCAATAAAAAGAATGTTTTCTGTATTGACCTCTATGAATTTTTGATCAGGATGTTTTCTTCCGCCTTTCGGTGGAACATTAACTACGGTACCTTCTAAAAGTTTTAATAGACCCTGTTGTACGCCTTCGCCCGAAACATCTCTAGTAATAGATGGATTATCACTTTTACGTGCAATTTTATCAATTTCATCAATAAAAACAATACCGCGTTCTGCTTTTTCTAAGTTGTAATCTGCGGCTTGTAGAAGCCTAGTTAATATACTTTCTACATCTTCCCCAACATAACCAGCTTCTGTTAAAACGGTAGCATCAACAATGGCAAGAGGTACATTGAGCATTTTGGCAATGGTCTTAGCTATGAGTGTTTTTCCTGTTCCAGTTTGCCCTACCATGATGATATTACTCTTCTGAATTTCTACATCGTCTTCTTTAGACGTAGGCTGTAACAATCTTTTGTAATGATTATAAACGGCAACAGACATGACCTTTTTGGTGCGTTCTTGACCGATAATATACGTATCTAAAAACTCCTTAATCTCTAAGGGTTTTTTTAATATTAACTCAGAAGAAAGATCTTCGTTTTTACTTTGTTTTGATTCTTCTGCTACAATACCATGAGCCTGCTCAATGCAACGATCACAGATATGTGCATCTAAACCTGCAATTAATAAATTTGTTTCTGGCTTTTTACGACCACAAAAAGAACATTCTAAACTTTCTTTTGCCATAATTTTGTACTATCACTACACTTTAAAAACGAAAAAAAATTCGTTTATTTTTGATTATTGTTACTTAAGTAACTTTACTGAATTTCGTCGTAATTATTTTTTTTCTCTTACAAGAATCTCATCGATCATTCCGTAATTTTTAGCTTCTTCAGCCTTCATCCAATAATCACGGTCACTGTCACCGCGCACTTTTTCAATATCTTGATTAGAATGTAAGGCAATAACTTCGTATAATTCGTCTTTAAGCTTTAAAATTTCTCGTGCTGTTATTTCAATATCACTGGCTTGGCCTTGAGCACCACCCATAGGCTGATGGATCATAACACGTGAATGAGTAAGTCCGCTGCGCTTTCCTTTTTCACCTGCACATAACAAAACTGCCCCCATAGAAGCTGCCATGCCCGTACAAATAGTAGCCACATCTGGCTTTATGTACTGCATGGTGTCATAAATACCTAGACCTGCGTATACGCTACCGCCTGGAGAGTTGATGTATATTTGAATATCTTTAGCCGCATCAGCACTTTCTAAAAATAGCAACTGGGCTTGTACAATATTGGCAACTTGATCATTAATTCCTGTACCTAGAAATATAATTCTATCCATCATTAACCTTGAAAAAACATCCATGGCAATGGCATTCATTTGGCGTTCTTCAATGATATTTGGAGTCATTCCAACAGGATACATGCTACTCATGATTTTGTCATAATACATGCTGCTAATACCTTGATCTTTTATAGCGTAATTCTTGAATTCTTTTCCGTAATCCATATATTTTTTAAACTATTATTATAATAAAAAAGGTGTTGAAATAAAGCTTTCAACACCGTAAAGATACTTATTTTATCTTTGCAAAACTACCCATAAACTTCCTTAACAAAGTTTTCATAAGTAACTTCTTTTGTCTTAAGATTGGCCTTTTCCTTGTAAAGGCTTATTAATTTCTGACTCATTAATTGTTCAGAAAGTCGTTTTACTTCGTCTTGGTTCGATAATACTCGAGCCGCTATATTGTCTAATTCTTCCTCAGCAGGATTTAATTGACCAAATTGTGCCATTTGAGATTTGATAAATCCTTTGGCAAATTCTTTCAATTCATCAAATTGAACCTGAAGATTATTTTCTTGGATAATTTTACCTTCGATAAGTTGGTAGCGTAAGCCTTTTTCTGATTTCTCGTACTCGGCCGTGGCTTCGTCGTCAGATAGTACTTTCTCACCAGTAAGTTGAATCCATTTTTTCAAAAAGTTAGCAGGCAAATTAAACTTCGTATTTTCTATGAAGTCTTCCGTAACATCGTTTAAAAGCTTTTGATCTGTTTGTTGCACAAACTGTTGTTCTGAATCTTCTTTAATCTTAGCTTTTAATTCTTCTTTTGATTTGATAACATCGGGACCAAATAGTTTGTCAAATAATTCTTGGTCTAATGCAGCGGGTTCTCTTTCGTTAATTTCCTCAATGCTAAATGAAACGTCAACATTCAAATTTTTCGCAACTTCAATTTCCACGCCCATCGCACGTGCTAAATCTTCATCTTCTTTGAATAATTTTTTTGTGTTTACACTAAGGGTATCGCCTACTTTTTTGCCCATGAAGGCAGTAATAGCTTTTTTATCCTTTAGTTCACTAAGGGTGATGGTTGCTTTATTTTCAATTTCAGCTGCTTCATTGGTAAAGGTTCCAACAACTTCATCTTTGGCACCAACTTCATTTTTATTAATCAGTTTTCCGTATTGTTTTTGAATACGTTCAATCTGTTCATTAATCATTTTATCATCAGCCACTATAGTATAATGAATGATAGGTTTCTTTGCTTTTAAATTAATTTCAAAAGACGGCGCTAAACCTAGTTCAAATTCAAAATCGAAATCATCTGAATCCCAGTTAAAATTATCACGCTGTTTTGGCAATGGATTTCCAAGAACATCTAATTTCTCTTCCGTAAGGTACTTGTTAAGGTTGTCTTGAATTAACTTATTTACCTCGTCAACCAATACGGCTTTTCCATACTGCTTTTTGATAAGGCCCATAGGTACTTGTCCTTTTCTGAAACCAGGAATGTTGGCTTGTTTTCTATAATCTTTTAGAATAGTTTCAACCTTGTCTTGGTAATCGTTTTTTGTAACGGCTACTTTTACAACAGCATTTAATTCGTCAATCTGTTCTTTAGTGATATTCATTTATATAACTTGTTTTACATCAATAAAATGGGATGCAAAAGTACTATAAATTGTGAATTGCAACAAATTTTTAAACTACTGAATTTCAAATAGGAACCTATTTTTTGATCATTCTTTCAAAAAAGAGTAAAAAATAGATTGTAGAAATGACAAACAAAGGCTAAATAACAAGGCCCACCAAAGGCCGTCTACCATAAATCCATCAATTAAACGATCTGCCAGAAGAATCATTAGAGCGTTGATAATTAATAGAAAAAGTCCTAAGGTAAGTATGGTTATGGGTAAGGTTAAAATGGTTAGGATTGGTTTTACAATAAAGTTTAATAAACCTAAAACTATGGCCACAATAATTGCGGTGTAGTAGCTATCTACAGATACATGAGGTAAAATTTTTGATAGAATTACGACAGAAATGGCAGTTAATAAAATTCGTAATATAAGTTTCATACTTGATTTTTTAGGATTAAAAAAAAAGGTGCCCCAAAAGGCACCTTAAATATAGTTATAAATGTAATACCTAGTTAATATAAAGCCCTTTAAAATCTAATGGGTTTACACCAGGTAAATTTGAACCGTATTTGGCATTAATTTGTTCAATAAATAAGTTCGACAATAATGAATATCCTCTAGGTGAAGGATGTACACCATCTAAGGAAAATGCTCCGCCAGTGGCATAAGTTGCCGTAACTCTGCTGCCATCTTGCAAGGTAATACCACTCGCAGCAACAGTTGTTAAGTAGGAATTTGCATCGACAAGAGCTAAATTATACTGAGCAGCTAATGTTGCTATAATTTGGTTATACCCTGTGATAGCCGTTGCTACTGATTCTTGTTCTTGAGGCGTTAAAACCCATTGATCAGCTAGGGGTACGGCAACACCATTAATGCTTGTTGGGTTGTTAGGATTTGCCAAAGTCCCTATAAATGATCTTGAAGGCAATACCAATAGATCATTTGCCGTAGCTTGTCTGTAGTTGGGCAGGCCGGGTAATGGCGTCAAGTCTTCATCAATAATGACCACTGCGTTGGTAGCACTGGCCGAAAAAGAAATAGTTCTAAGGGCGGCTTCCTCGGGTGTAATGGCAGATCCGGCCAAATATTGTTGAATTCCACCGTTGTATTGTGCATAGGCCCCATTTACTAAAGCAGCTGTAGCGGCGTCTAAAGGAACCGGATTGTGTGGTACTGTCTTAAAATAAGGTATGGTAGTAACGTCTGGAATATTTGCGACTACCCCGCCAGAAACTGATGGGCTAGCGGTCATGGTTTGTAGTATACTATTGTAAACACTTGCAAAAGTGTTGGTGTTTGTAATATCACTACTGCCATAGGTTGCAGGATTTAAATTTCCGGTGATATTGTGGTCTACACCTGCGCCACCAGACGTTGCGTAGCCTAAAACATCATTATTACCAATCCAGAGGGTAAAGAAGGTTGGGTTTTGGCTTAGTACGTCTGCTAAAATGGTTGTTGTGGGTGATGTAGCCATCCTAATAAAATAAGGATTGGCATTTGGTAATAATTGAACATTACCATAGCCTGCGAATCCTAGGTGATAACTTTTTGCTCCAGGTACACCCATATTATTAAACGGGCCAGTAAGTGGCGCAGAAACCTCAGTAGTTCCAGCACCAGATACAGGTGTTGGGGTCGGAGATCCTGTAGTGAAGGAAAGAAATAGACGATTTCCAAAACCAGCTAATGGGGACCCACCTAAGGTTAATCCGCCTAAGTTGTCTGCCATAAAAGGAACTTTAAAATCTCCGCCGCCAGCGAGACTAAAGTTGCTAGCCAACATAACAGGCATACTATTTTCTTGTCCTTCTCTAAAAAGGGCGTTATCAGAATAACCTGCTGTTAGCGAGTTACCAACAGAAACATAGGTTGTAAAATCAGCAGTACCACTTGTATATACAATGGGTGCTATACCTGGCTCTTCGATAATGTCATCATCAGAACAAGAGATAAATAAGAAGCTAAAGGCAATTAATGCAAAAATTTTTTTCATGAAAATACGAGTTATAGATTAGTTGAGATGCAAATAAATGCATGTTTTCCAAATTTAACTAAAATTATAAAACTAACAACGGTACTGCAAAAAAAATTATGCATGCATAATAAATTATCCTATTTATTTAGAAGTTCATAAAATTATAGGAATACTCAAAAAACTGATCAGGATTTTCGGCATGCAGCCAATGGCCTGCATTTGCTATCGTTTTAATAGTGGCTTTTGGAAAGTGTCTTTTGATTAGTGCCTGGTCTTCCGGCGTAATATATTCTGACCGATCACCTCTTAGAAATAAACAAGGACCTTCATAAGTGGCATTTGAACTGATGTTTTCTCCGACTTCTTCCATTTTAGCACTTAGCACCTTTAAGTTGAACCTAAAATCAAGGACACCCTTTTCGACCCAGTATAAGTTTTTCAATAAAAATTGACGAACGCCAGTATCTTTAATATGCTTTTTTAAAGCATCATCTGCGTCAGATCTGGAATCTAAACTTTTTACATCAATGGCATTCAGGGCATTAAGAATAGATTGGTGATGTGGTGGGTAGTATTTGGGAGCAATATCGGCAATAAGCAATTTCGTAATTTTTTCAGGATAGCTACAAGCGAATTGCATCGCGGTTTTGCCACCCATAGAATGGCCTAACAGCATAGTATTTTCTAAATTATAATGCGCCATGTAGTTTTTTACATCTTCCACTAGAACGTCATAATTAAAAATGTTCGACTGAAAACTTTTTCCATGGTTTCGTTGATCTAGTAAATGAACTTCAAAACCATTCTCTGCATAGGTATTTCCCAATGTTTTCCAATTGTCAGACATGCCTAAAAAGCCATGTAGTATAAGTAAAGGTTTTCCTTTTCCAATTATTTGAGAATGTAAAAGTTGCATTATTTTAGTTTGTTTAAGTACATGTTAACGACATTTTCTAATCCGAAATATAGGGATTCACAAATTAAAGCATGACCGATGGACACTTCTAATAAGTTCGGAATACTTTTTTTAAAGTATTGAATGTTGTCTAAACTCAAATCATGCCCAGCATTGATACCTAAGCCAACAGAAGTTGCCATTTTTGCTGCGCTAATAAAAGCACTGACGGCATTGTGTTTTTCTGTTTCATTGTTCGCTTTACTATAGTTTTGGGCATAACTTTCAGTATATAACTCAATCCTGTCAGCACCAGTCTTAGCTGCATTTTCAATTATTGCAGCGTCAGGAGCAACAAAAATAGAGGTTCTAATACCTTTTGCTTTAAAGGTGGCAATCACATCTTTTAGAAAGTCTTGATGTTTTAGGGTGTCCCAGCCAGCATTAGACGTAATGGCATCTTCGGCATCTGGAACGAGGGTTACCTGAGTTGGTTTTGTTTCTAAAACTAAATCAATAAATTTTTGATTTGGATTTCCTTCTATATTAAATTCAGTAGTGACGATACTTTTTAGGGCACGCGCATCGTTATACTTGATATGCCTTTCATCGGGTCTTGGGTGTATAGTTATACCTTGTGCACCAAAACGTTCAATATCACGAGAAACCTGCAATAGATTTGGCATGTTCCCACCTCTTGCATTCCGAAGTGTGGCAATTTTATTTACATTAACGCTTAATTTTGTCATTCTCAATAGTTTTTTTATTTGGCAAAAATACAAATTAGGTATGCTTTTTGAATTATTTAATTAGTAATTTGCATGATATACACCAATATGAATATACAATCACACATCATACGTACCCTTCCAATTTTTAAGTTGACGACTTCAATGGAAGAAATTGTGCGCTTTTTTAAAGGCACGACTTATTCTCATGTGGCCGTCACAGAAAAAGGTAAATTTCTAGGAGTTATTTGTGAAAACGACCTTGAAGAGTTTGATGTAGCGACGAGTTTAGAGGATTTTCGCTACTCATTAGAAGCTGTTTTTGTACATACCGAAACCTCTTGGCTCGATGTTTTAGAAGCTTTTTCTAGAAATGAGGCTAATCTTCTTCCTGTTTTAGATGAAGATGCAGTCGTGCAGGGATATTATGAATTAAATACGATTGTTAGTGTATTTATTGACACTCCATTTTTCTCTGAACCGGGGGGTATTTTAGTGGTGGCTAAAGGAGTGAAAGATTATTCGTTTAGCGAAATAGCACAGATCGTAGAGACTAACAATACTAAAATTATAGGAGCCTTTATCACAGATAATAGAAATGATTTAATTCAAGTTACTTTAAAAATTGGAGCTGAGAATTTAAACGATGTGATCCAAACCTTTAGACGGTACAACTATAGTATTCTTTTTGGAAATAATGATGATCAGTTTTTAGAGGATTTAAAAGAAAGATCAGATTATTTAGATAAATATTTAAACGTTTAGTGGTATGAAAGTCGCTGTTTACGGACAAGCATATTCTGACAATGCCCTCGATTATGTACTGGAATTACTCGACGAATTAAGTAGCTTAGCTGCTGAAGTTTATTTTGAAAAAGAGTTTTATCAGGTATTGCAAGAATCACAGAAATTAGCAGTCTACCCACTTTTTACAGAAGCCAAAGGTTTAGATGATACTTTTGATATGTTGGTTAGTTTTGGTGGTGACGGTACTATTTTAAGAGCTGTTACCTATGTGAAAAACTTAAATATTCCAATTGTAGGGGTAAATACAGGCAGGTTGGGTTTTTTATCAACATTTAAAAAAGAGGATGTACGTAAGGTAATTAAAGAATTTATTGCTGGAGCTTATACCATCGTTGAGCGCAGCTTAGTTGAGGTACGCACCCATCCGCCAACACCAGAATTCGACAATTTAAATTTTGCCTTGAACGAAGTGACTGTAAGCAGAAAGGATACGACGTCTATGATTACTGTAGAAACCTATTTGAATAATGACTTTTTAACGTCATATTGGGCAGATGGTCTCATATTGGCAACGCCAACTGGATCCACTGGATATTCTTTAAGTTGTGGAGGGCCCGTTATTGCACCTACTGTAAAATCGTTAATATTAACACCAATAGCACCTCATAATTTAAACGCAAGACCTTTAGTAATTTCCGATGATACTGAAATTCGCTTGAGGGTTTCGGGTCGAGAGGAGTTTCATTTAGTTTCCTTAGATTCTAGGATCGCCACCTTAGAAAATGGAATTGAAATTATAGTTAAAAAAGCTGGCTTTACTGTTAAAATGATTGAATATACTTCGGAGAGCTTTTTAAAGACCTTGCGCAATAAATTACTTTGGGGTGAAGATAAGCGCAATTAGCCTGCTGCAAAAGCAATAAAATCTACTAAAAGTTGTTTATCAAAGGGAGAACAAGAGTATAAGGATACACTTCAAATTTTTATATTTGCAAACTTTTAAAATAGATGAGAACATTTTTTTTATTGCTTTTTGTGCTAACATTTTTTAAAATGTTTGGGCAGACCTATGAAATTGGCATAATGGCTGGTGGCGTAAATAATATCGGAGATGTTGGCAGATCAAATTATATTGCCCCTTCAGGAATTGGTATTGGGGGTATTTTTAAATGGAATATCAGTAAGCGCTACGCATGGCGTGCTAGTGTTTTGTATGGAGAATTTACTGCCGATGACACAAAATCAAATATGAGTTCAAGGCAACAACGTGCGTATCTCGTGAATAATAATATTCTGGAAGCATCTGCAGGGTTGGAATTAAATTTCACAGAGTACAACTTGCATAGATTAGGACCTGCTTTTACACCTTATTTATACACTGGCATCACCTACTTTAGATATGATTACAATTATATTGATGCCAATCAAGTAATAAATTACGATAATCAAAGAGATGGATCATTCGCTATACCCATGATTATTGGTTTTAAATACAGACTTACAAGATCATTAATCCTGGGAGGTGAAATAGGGGCTAGGTACACTTTTACGGATAATCTCGACTTTAGTAATCCGGCAGATGCAAACTTAGAACCTCTAAATGTTGAATTTGGCAATATTTTTAGCAATGATTGGTACGTTTTTTCTGGGATTACCTTAACTTACGCCTTCAAAAGAAAGCCTTGTTCTGATTGTTTTGAGTAACACATATGATGACCACTATAGATACGATTGATAAAAATAAAGTGCCAAATCACCTTGCTATAATCATGGATGGTAACGGTAGATGGGCTAAAAAACACGGAAAAATAAGAGTCTTTGGTCATGAAAATGGTGTAAAAACCGTTAAGAAGACCGTAGAATCTTGTGCTGCAGCAGGGATCTCCTACCTTACCCTCTATACGTTCTCTACCGAAAACTGGAACAGGCCTAAATTTGAAATCGATACTTTAATGCGTTTGTTGGTGTCTTCTCTAAAGAAAGAATTGGCCACGTTTATGGAAAATAACATCGCTTTAAATGCTATAGGAAATCTCGATTCCTTACCCCAAAAAGCACGTAAAGAATTGGTAGAGGTGATTCAGAAAACTAGTAAAAACACTGGTTTAACATTAACATTGGCTTTAAGTTATGGCGCAAGAGAAGAAATTAAAAATGCCATACAAGCCATAAGTACCAAAGTTAAAAATAATATAATTTCTGTTGAAAATATTGATGAAACCATTATTAATAACCATCTTTACACGCATAATTTACCAGACGTAGATTTGCTTATACGTACAAGTGGAGAACATAGAATCAGTAACTTTTTACTCTGGCAAATTGCATATGCTGAGTTGTATTTTACCGAGGTTTTATGGCCTGACTTTACTGAGCAACATTTGGTTGAAGCAATTTTAAATTACCAAAATAGAGAACGAAGATTTGGAAAAACTAGCGAACAACTTATCTAGAGCTGCAAAAAAGTGCAACTCTCTTCAAAAAATCACCTTATTTTTATTGTTATGTAGTGTATCGGTTTTTTCGCAAGAAACCTCTTATGACGAGGGGAAGCAGTATATTCTAGCGGGCTTAGAAGTAACTGGTGTTCAAAGCTACAACGAGCAAACGGTTAAAACCTACACGGGACTTCGTGAAGGGCAAGTAATTACCGTGCCAGGTGAAGAAATTAGTGCCGTTATTAATAAACTTTGGAGTTTAGAGCTTTTTAGTGATATCAGCTTTTATATTACTAAAATAGAGGATGATAAAATTTATTTAGAGTTAAATATATTAGAGCGTCCTACCTTAACCGATGTAACGGTCTTTGGTGTTAAAAAGGGTCAGGTTGATGATATTTTAAAAGATACCGATTTAAAGAAAGGTAAAAAAATCACCGAAAATCTCATATCCAATTCTAAAAACTACCTACAAAACAAGTATAAAAAGAAAGGTTTTTTAAATACCAAGGTCAATATTGTGACCGCGGTAGACACTTCCGAGACCAACGCCCAAAGCATGGTGGTTACTGTAAAAAAAGGTTCTAAAGTAAAAATAAGCAGTATCAGTTTTGAAGGGAACGAAAAATTATCAGACAAAAGATTAAAAAAGTCGCTTAAAAAAACAAAAGAAAAATCTTTAAAAAATATTTTAAAACTAAAAAGGTCTAAATATATCCCTGAAGAATATGAAGCTGATTTGGTAAAATTAGTCGAGACCTATGCGGAAAAAGGCTATAGAGATGCGCGTATCATATCAGATACCATAATAAAAAATGGGGAGGATTTAATCGATATTAAAATTAAAGTTGAAGAGGGTAATAAATATTACTTCGGTGAAATAGATTTTGTTGGGAACTCTGTTTATACCGACCGACAATTAGCCACTGTACTTGGGATTCGCAAAGGCGACACTTATAACGGGGTGTTGTTAAAAGAGCGCATTGCTGACGATTCGAAGCCTGATCCTAATGATATTACTAGTCTATACCAGAATAATGGTTATATGTTTTCTAGTATCAACCCGGTTGAGGTTTCTGCGGTTAATGATACCATTAATTTTGAAATCAGAATTATTGAAGGTAAAGAAACGTTTTTAAATCACGTGACCGTTGATGGTAATGATAGAACAAATGATCACGTTATCTTTAGAGAGTTAAGAACGCAACCAGGTCAAAAATACAATAAGTCCGATATTATCAGAAGTATACGAGAATTGGGAGCTTTAGGCTTTTTTGATGCTGAAAATGTAAAACCCGATGTGATCAACCCAAATCCAAATGATGGTACTGTAGATTTAAACTATAGTGTTGTCGAAGCAGGATCTAGCCAAATAGAGCTTCAAGGGGGCTATGGTGGAGGTGGTTTTATAGGAACCTTGGGCTTATCTTTTAGCAACTTCTCAATTCAAAATTTATTTAATAAAAAAGAATACAAGCCAGTGCCTATGGGTGATGGTCAAAGTTTTGCCTTGCGTTTACAGGCGAGTCAAACCTTTAGAGTATATAGTTTAAGTTTTACTGAACCTTGGTTAGGTGGTAAAAAACCGGTTAGTTTCAGTGCTTCACTATCAAGAACAAGAAATTTTGACTTTGACAGAACGCAGCAATTTAGAGGTAGGTTTGAAGTAGACAAAAGTAGAAGTTTTGCCATTACAGGGATTACCTTAGGCTTAGCAAAACGAGTACAATGGCCTGATGATTTCTTTACCATATCGCATTCGTTAGGGTATCAACTCTATCAATTTAATGATTTTAACGTTACCAACTTAAATTTCGGTAACGGTAATGCCAATTCTCTAGCCTATACTTTGGGTATTTCAAGAAGATCGGCGGGGTCGAATCCCATTTTCCCTACCTATGGTTCTAATTTTGAAATACGCGCTAAATTTACCCCGCCTTGGTCCTTGCTAAATGATACGGATTATAATCAGCTCAACGAAGATTTGGCCAACGCTACTACAGAACAACAATTACAAGAAAATAATCAGGAACGTTTTAAATGGTTAGAGTTTTATAAAGTAAACTTTAAAGGTGATTGGTATACTACCTTAGTGGGTAGAGCAAGTAACAAGTCTTTAGTACTTCGTACCAATGCAGAATTTGGATTTTTAGGAAATTATAACAATAGAAAGGGTAACGTGCCTTTTGAACGTTTTTTCTTAGGAGGAGATGGTATGGGTAATTTTACGCTTGATGGTCGTGAAAATATTGGTCTAAGAGGCTATGAAAACAACTCTGTAACGCCATTCAACCCGGTGACTGGTCGCCAAGACGGTGCGGTCATTTACAATAAGTTTACCATGGAGCTTAGATATCCTTTAACCTTAAAGCCATCTGCGTCTATCTATGGTTTAGCTTTTGTAGAAGGAGGTAACGCTTTCAACAATTTTAATGATTTTAATCCGTTTGAAATAAAAAGATCAGTTGGTGCTGGTTTACGTATTTTTATGCCTGCTTTTGGTTTGTTAGGAATCGATTTTGGTTACGGGTTTGATAATGATTATAGCAGTCCGGTAGGAACACCAAGCGGTTTCCAAACTCATTTTATAATTGGGCAACAGTTTTAGAGCTTTACATACGTAGCAACACCATCAAAAAAAAACGAATTAATTTAATTTTGATAGTGGTACGTGTTTTAGAAGAGGTATCGTAAAATCTGGGTTTTTAATATTAAACTTTACTATTTTACCTACATTCTTAAAATATTTATTTATTTTGGCACGATATTTTCTATACCAGTAAATAGAAACGAAATGAAAACAAAAGTTCTTTTATGTATTAGTGCGATGCTTTTATCGTTAAGCTTATTTTCACAGCAACGAGGCGTAAGAATCGCGTATGTGGATATGGAGTATATTCTTGAAAATGTAGAAGAATATAGAGAGGCCAACGAGCAGCTCGACGCAAAGGTCCAAAAATGGAAATTAGAGCTAGAGCAAGAACAGAGTGCCATAGATCAAATGAAAAAAGATTTGATGGCTGAAAAAGTACTGTTAACGAACGAATTAATTGCCGAGCGAGAAGAAGAGATTAAAATTTTAGAGAAAGAAATGTTCGATTATCAACAAGATCGTTTTGGTCCCAATGGTGATTTAATTCTTTCGAAGCAACGATTAATACAGCCGATTCAAGATCAGGTTTTTAATGAGGTTCAAAAAATAGGACAGAGTAGAAACTATGACATGATTGTCGACAGATCAGCTGATTTCGTCATGTTATATGCCGATAAGAGATTAGACCTTAGTGAACTGGTATTAAATGCTATTTCAAGAACGCGAAAGGTGAGTGCCGCTAAAGAAAGAGTCAATAAACGAAACGCTTTAGACGACTTTGAAGGCGAGCCAGTAGAAAGAGAAATGACAGATGCTTTAAAAGAGCGTTTATCACAAGCAGAAGAAGCTCAAAAAGCAAGAGATAAATCGGCTGCGGAGAAAAGAGAAGAACAATTAAAGCTAAGAGAAGAACGCAAAAATGCCTACGAAGCGAGACGTAAAAAATTGTTAGAAGAGCGCGAAGCCAAGAAAAAAGAAGTAGAAGCAGAAGAAAAAGAAAAAAAAGGAAATCAATAATTTAAACTCAAAATCCTCCGAAGGGAGCACTAAACCATTTATTTAACACTCAAAAGTAATTTAAGAAAACATGAAACATTTAAGAAAAATAGTAGTAGCAGTTGTTTTATTTGTAGCAGCATCAAGCTTTGTAAATGCACAAAATAAAGTTGCCCATATTAATGTAACTGATTTAATGTCTGCAATGCCTGAAATGAAGGCTGCTGAAGCTGAGCTTAAAAAGTTGCAAGAAACCTATGGTGCTGACATTCAAAGCTCTGTTACTGAAATGCAAAACAAATACAAGCAATATCAAAATGAAGCGGCTACAAAGTCTGATGAAGAAAATCAGAAAAGAATGGCTGAATTAGAAGGTTTTGATAGAACTATTAAAGAAGCGCAACAAAAAGCGCAGCAAGAGCTTCAAAACAAGCAAGTGGCATTATTAGGCCCTATCTCTGATAAGGCTAAGGCAGCCATAGAAAAAGTGGCAGCAGCACAAGGGGTAAACTATGTGCTAGACTCATCACAAGGTAGTGGTGTCATCGTAGCGAAAGGAACAGATTTATTGCCATTAGTAAAAAAAGAGTTGGGTTTTTAATAACGACCTAATAACAAATTCAGAAAATCCACTTTGTAAAAAGTGGATTTTTTTTTGCAATAGGGGATGGGTACTTTTTTAATTTTTTGACCTTTGCTAATTCAGGGCTATCATTTTCGTAAACCAATAAAATTAATGTAACTTTCGATTTCATTAGGTAGCTTAGGTATGAATATACAACCCATAGGTATTTTTGATTCTGGTGTTGGTGGCACCTCTATATGGAAGGAAATTAATAGGGTACTTCCGGATGAACATACCATTTATTTAGCAGATAGTAAAAATGCCCCTTATGGCGAAAAAAGTGCAGAAGAAATACTTGCCTTAAGCGAAAAGAATACCCAATTTTTAATAGCACGTGGGTGTAAGCTAATAGTGGTAGCCTGTAATACGGCCACCACCAATGCTATTGCTTATTTAAGAGCTAAGTACCCTGTTCCATTTATTGGGATAGAGCCAGCTATTAAACCTGCGGCATTGCAAACCGTTTCTAAGAAAATTGGGATTTTAGCGACACAGGGTACCTTGTCAAGTTCGCTTTTTCACCAAACTTCAAAAGTTGTTGCGCACGGCATTGAGCTGATAGAGCAAAATGGCGAGGGTTTAGTGCCACTGATTGAACAAGGCAGGGTTAATGATCCCGAAACAAAAGAATTGCTGGAGCGGTACTTAAATCCTATGGTGGCAGAAGGTGTAGATTGCATTGTTTTAGGCTGCACACATTACCCGTACTTACTGCCTGTCATCGAGTCTATTCTGCCTGCTCATATACACATTATCGATTCTGGCGAAGCTGTTGCCAGGCAAACTAAGAATATTTTAGAAAGCCGCAACTTATTAGCTCCGAAAAATAACCCAATACATCAATTTTATAGTAATGCCAAAGTCTCTGTTCTGAAAGAATTTTTAACTGGCTATGAGGTTGAAATTGCTTTTTTAGATTTTTAGAAAAACAGCAAATTTATTTTAAGGTATAGCTTAAATAAGTAAAATCGTAGTTGTGATTTTCATCTTTAGGATGGTATTCTTCCTGAATAATTTTCCACCTTTTTGGGTCAATTTCAGGAAAAAAAGCATCTGCTTCAAAGCTTGCGTGAACTCTAGTTAGTTCTATTTTGGTTGCGAAAGGTAGTCCTAAGGCGTAAATTTCTCCGCCTCCGATAATATAAACGATGGGCTCTTTTTCAGTTAAAACTAAAGCTTCTTCAAGACTATGTACCACAAAACAATCTGGATAGTTTGTAGCGTAATTTTTATCTCTTGTGATAATAATATGTTTTCTATTAGGAAGGGGTTTGGGGAAACTTTCAAAGGTTTTGCGTCCCATAATAATGGCATGTCCTGTCGTGATTTTTTTAAAGCGTTTAAAATCGTCAGGTAAGTGCCAAAGCAGATCATTATTTTTACCTAAAGCGTTATTTTCAGCTGCTGCAGCAATTAGAGTAATCGTTTTCAATCTTCTTTTTTTTTATTTATTTGAGAAATAGGAAAGTCGGTCTCTATTTCTTTTTGTAAGGATGCAATTTTTTGCTTTTGCTTTAACACTAATTTTTCACGCTGTTGTCGTTCCCAAACTTTCCCCATGAATTTTTGAGTAAAGAACACATTAATGACATGGATGACAAATAAAAAAGCCCAAAAGGTTATGGCCCAAATAAACCAATTATAATCTGCGCCATATTTTAGTATTTTATTGATGAGGATCAAAAAAATACTTCCGACAAGGAAGATCACAAAGTGGGTATACAAACGTTTTTTTTGTTTCACGCGCAACTGTGCATGCTCTAAAAGTTCGTGTTGTTCTAGATCTATTTCAGGTTTATTTTTCGCTTTAGAAAACATGGATATTAAGTATCTTTACCTTACAAAGATACTACAATTAGTATTTTAACGATTTATACGATGCAAAATATTAGTAAAGAATTCCCGATTTTAGACCAGTATATTTATGCCAATACTGCCGCTCACGGTATTTTATTTGATCGTCTTTTAGATTGGCGCCAAGAACATGATCTAGATTATTTAATAGGGGGGAGTATGTTTAAAACCAAAGCCTTACAGACGATCATCGATACTCGAGCGGCTGTCGGTCAGTTTTTTAATTGTAAAAAAGAGCATGTAGCCTTGATTCCAAATTTTTCGATTGGGTTAAACATGCTTCTTGAAGGCTTGGATAAAAAGCATAAGGTTTTACTCGTAAATGACGATTATCCTTCTTTAACTTGGCCTTTCGAAAGCAGAGGTTTTGATTGTAAGTACCTCGATAGTACTGAGCATTTAGAAAGGGATATTTTGTCAGCGATTTCAAAAGAAAAAATTACGGTTTTAGCTATAAGTTTGGTGCAATGGCTCAATGGAATTAAAATTGATCTTGAATTTTTAAAGAAGTTAAAAGAAACGCAGCCTGAACTTTTAATTATTGCGGATGGAACCCAATTCTGTGGAACCGAGTCTTTCGATTTTGATAATTCAGGGATTGATGTTCTAGGTGCCAGTGCTTATAAATGGCTGCTGGCTGGTAGCGGTAATGGTTTTATGCTTTTTAAAGATACAGCTAGTTCTTTTTTCTCGTTAAAAACTATTGGGTTTAATAGTGTAAATGCCGATCTTACTCAAAAAGATAATGCCAGATTCACCAAACATTTTGAACCAGGACATTTAGATAGTTTATCCTTTGGGAGTTTAAAAAAGTCTTTAGAATTTTTGACAGATATTGGGATGGATAGTATAAGTGCAGCAAATAGAGAATTAAGTGCATTTGCTCTACAAGAATTTTCTAAATTGGGGGTATTAGAAGAAAGTGTGGTTAAGCGAAAAACGCATAGCACCATTTTTACGATTGCTGGGGATCAAAAGCTTTTCGACCAGCTTACCCATCATCATATTATTTGTTCTCAACGTGGAAAGGGAATTAGGCTAAGTTTTCACTTCTATAACACGACAAAAAACATCAGAAAAGTTATTGATGTCATAAAAAAATCAAGGTAAAGGTTTAGAAAATGTAAAAAAATTGAGTATTCTTTTGATAATTTCAATTTTTTGTAATTCCTATTTTGCTGAAATCGCAAATCGGAGCTAACTAGTTGGTAATCAATATTTTTATAACGTGCTTTGCAGCTCAAATAAAAACACTAGATTATGGCCATCACAAAACAGTATTTAAAAAGTAAGCCGGTTTGTAAAGTAACCTTTACAGTTCCAGCGGAAGAAGCAGCAAAAGTATTTGTTGTTGGTGATTTTAATGATTGGAATCCCAAAAAAGGAGCTCTAAGAAAATTAAAAAATGGAACCTTCAAGGGAACACTAGATTTACCTAAAGAAACATCTTATGAGTTTAGGTATCTTGTTGATGATAGTTTTGTAAATGATACGGAAGCAGATCGTTACCAATGGAACGACTATGCTGGTGCAGAAAATGCAGTTTTAGAATTATAGATTTCTAAGAAAATTTATAAAAAAAAGCGGCAATAAACTTTAGTTTGTTGCCGCTTTTTTTGTTTTTTTTAAACTGCCACAGCTCCTTTAATGTGCGGATGCGGATGGTAATCTACTAAGGTAAAATCTTCAAAAGTAAAGTCAAAAATATCTTTAACATCTGGGTTAAGGATCATTTTAGGTAAAGCTCTTGGCGTTCTGCTTAGTTGAAGTGCAACTTGCTCCCTATGATTGTCGTAAATATGGGCATCGCCAAAGGTGTGAATAAAATCGCCGGGTTGGTAACCACAGGCTTGTGCCATCATCATAGTAAATAAAGCATATGAGGCAATATTAAAGGGAACTCCTAAAAATATATCAGCACTGCGTTGGTATAATTGACAAGATAGTTTTCCATCTGCAACGTAAAATTGAAAAAAGGCATGACAGGGTGGTAGAGCAGCTTTTCCATTAGCAACGTTTTCAGAAAAGGATTTTGACGTGTCGGGCAACACACTCGGATTCCAAGCAGAAATTAGCATTCTTCTGCTATTGGGATTGTTTTTTAGGGTGGCTACAACTTCCTTGATTTGATCAATTTCTTCACTATTCCAATTGCGCCATTGGTGGCCGTAAACCGGACCTAAATTTCCGTTTTCATCAGCCCATTCGTTCCAAATTCTCACCCCATTTTCTTTGAGGTAATCAATATTTGTATCCCCTTTTAAAAACCAAAGTAATTCATAAACAATTGATTTTAAATGTAATTTTTTGGTGGTAACCATAGGGAAGCCTTCACTAAGGTCAAAGCGCATTTGATAGCCAAAAACACTTTTAGTTCCCGTACCCGTTCTGTCTCCTTTTTGGTTGCCATTTTCCAAAACGTGTTGTAATAAATCGTGGTATTGTTTCATCCGCCCCCAAGCCCCCAAAGGGGAATTTTTATATTAGTATATCACAAAAATAGAGCATCGTTGCTAATTATATAGCGTAATTAAAAGCTACTTATCAATAATTATTAACGAAATTTAAATTTATAAACCTGTTAAATTAGCTAGCGGGATATAGCCTTATTTTAGGAGTTCTCTAATTGAGGACTAGGGCGATTTTTTTTTTTCTACTAGGCCTTTACGGCCTATTGAAATTATCAATTTTTAACCCTAATAGTTAGAGTTCTCCTTTGGGGCTAGGGGCTTAGCCCAAGATCATCCCCGCAATAGTCGCAGAAAGTAAGGAGGCTAAAGAGCCGCCTAAAACCGCTTTCAAGCCAAATTCGGACAATGTTTTGCGTTGTCCGGGAGCTAAAGATCCAATACCGCCAATTTGAATACCAATAGAGGCAAAATTTGCAAAACCACAAAGCATATAGGTAGCCATGATAACTGATTTATTATAGGTAAAATGTGTGTCGTTAGCCACATCTTTAAGATCTGCTAATTGAATGTATCCGATAAATTCACTTGCAGCTAATTTAATACCTAACAATTGACCCATAAGCATCACATCTTCCTTTGCAACACCAATTAACCACATTAAAGGTGCGAAAATGGTGCCGAGTATAGACTCTAAGGATAGTTTTTGATACGAACTGTTTGCTGCAATCCAATCGTTGACAGAAGTGACATCACCTATGGCGCCAAAAACCCAATTGATCATAGCGATAAAGGCAACAAATACAAGAAGCATAGCGCCAACATTGACAGCAAGTTTTAGTCCCTCTGTGGTTCCATTGGCAATAGCATCTAAAAAGTTCGTGCCAATTTTCTCGTTAGAGACTTGAACGTCTGTATTTATAGGTTCGGTTTGCGGGTATAATATTTTTGAAATTACAATGGCTCCTGGTGCAGCCATTACCGAGGCTGCTAATAAATGCTTGGCAAATTGTAGCCTTAAGAGTTCATCATCACCTCCTAAAAATCCAATGTAGGCCGCTAATACCGCTCCAGCAACAGTGGCCATACCGCCAATCATGACCAAGAGTATTTCGGACTTGTTCATTTTCTCTAAATAGGCTTTTATCAGCAGAGGTGCTTCTGTTTGTCCAAGAAAAATATTACCGGCGACACTTAAACTTTCTGCTCCTGATATCCCTAAGCTTTTGGTTAAAAGCCAAGCGAGAACTTTGACCACTTTTTGAATTATCCCTAAATAGAATAAAACAGAAGTTAAGGCTGAAAAGAAAATGATGGTGGGGAGTACTTGAAATGCAAAAATAAACCCGAAGGTGTCCATGTCGACCACCAAACCTTCAAATAAAAATTTACTTCCAGCTGTTGTAAACTCTAATATTTTTACAAATACTTTTCCAATTTTATCAAAAACATATTGAATAAAAGGTACTCGGAGAACACCTATGGCTATAATTAATTGAAGTCCCAAACCAATCCCAACAGTTTTCCAATTGATGGCTTTTCTGTTCGAGCTAAAAAGGAAAGAAACAAGAATGAGCACCGCCATACCTAGCATACCTCGCCATAAACTGTTCAAAGAAAACCCATCGTTTGGTTTTATGATGCTTAAGGTTTCTTGATTGATATCGCCCAGCGTTATCATTTCGGCTGATGTCGTGATACTATCAACAGGGATTGCTTCTTGGGCAAAGGATGGAAATACAATACAAAAGGTGATGATTAGAAACCAAAAGCTGTTTTTCATACGTTAAAACATTTTTATTTATTAAAAAAAATAGGAACTCACGTAATGGATACGCTCTTGTAGTATTGAATATTATTCTCTTTTAGAAATTTCGTCTCGTAATTTAGCGGCTTTTTCATAATTTTCATTGGCAACTGCGCTATCGAGCTCTTTATATAGCTCTTCTGTTGTGAGTTCTGAATACCCGTCACTGGCAGAACCTGTGATCTCTACAGTTTCTCCTTCTTGAAGAATTTCGTTCACCATAATACTATCATCTGATTTTTCATCTTCCTTGTCTTTAGAAGAAAACTTCAGGAAGATACCCGCTTTGTCTAAAATTGTTTTGTAGGTAAAAATAGGGGCATTAAAGCGTAGCGCCAAGGCGATAGCATCACTTGTTCTGGCATCAATAATCTCTTCAATTTTATCTCTTTCACAAATAATACTGGAATAAAAAACACCATCTACTAGTTTATGAATGATGACTTGCTTTATCGTAATATCAAAACGATCTGCAAAATTTTTAAAAAGATCATGAGTTAATGGGCGAGGAGGTTTTATTTCTTTTTCTAAAGCAATAGCAATAGATTGTGCTTCAAAAGCACCAATAATAATGGGTAATTTTCTATCACCTTCAACTTCATTTAAAATAAGGGCATACGCACCATTCTGTGTTTGGCTGTATGATATTCCTTTTATTTTTAATCGGACTAAGCTCATAAGAATTTGTAAACTGTAAAAGGCTGTTTAAATAAAGGGCATGACCAATTATCTAAACAGCCCTTTAAGGAGGCACAATTTATAAAAAATTAAGCGTTTTGTGCTTTAAATTCTTTTAATTTTTCAATCAATGAAGGAACTACCTCAAATGCATCACCAACAATACCATAATCAGCAGCCTTAAAAAAGGGTGCTTCTGGGTCGTTATTGATAACTACTTTTACTTTTGAAGAGCTTACACCAGCTAAGTGCTGAATAGCACCTGAAATTCCGATAGCGATATATAGATTACTAGCAACAGGCTTCCCTGTTTGGCCTACGTGTTCCCCATGAGGTCTCCAGCCCAAATCAGAAACTGGTTTTGAGCATGCCGTTGCAGCGCCAAGAACATCAGCAAGTTCCTCTATCATTCCCCAGTTTTCAGGACCTTTTAAACCACGCCCTCCTGAAACCACAACATCGGCATCAGCAATGGTCGCCTTGCCAACTACTTTATCGATGTCAACAGATTTTGTCGAGAAATGACTCCCATTTAATGTAGGACTAAAATCTTCGACAGTAGTCGCAATATGGTTCTCAATGCTGCCAAAAGCATTGTTTGAAACACCAACAATTTTAACATCCGTAGTAATTTCGGAAATAGCAAAGCCTTTGTTACTAAAAGTGGTTCTCTTTACTGTAAACGGATTGGTACTTTCTGGAGCAGCAATTACATTGGGGATGTAGCCCGCTTTTAAATGACCTGCTAAAAGAGGTGCCAAATATTTGGTATCTGCACTAGAACTTAAAATTAAAATTTTAGCTCCTTCTTTTGCTGCGGCTTCTTGAATAGCAGCGGCAAATGCTTTGGCGTTAAACGTTTTTAATTCCTGGTTGGTAATGTTTAATACTTTAGAAATACCGTAGTTTCCTAAACTTTCATTCTCCGATGCATTAAAGGAAATGGCCGTTGCTGTCGTGCCCATTTTTTGAGCTACTTCATGGGCATAGGAAGCTACTTCAAATGCATTTTTTTTAAATTTTCCGTTTTCTGATTCTGTATATACTAAAACTGACATATTTTCAATTTTTTTTAATTTTTGTACAAAACACTTTCTTAGAAAGGTGTTTTAGCTATTTGTTACTATTTTTCTGAAAGACCTATATTGTGCTGATCAAATTCTCTAATTCTTTAGAACAAGGAATCGTTTATATGGCTTTAGCCTCGTTATGAAGTAAATCTATAAGTTCATCTACAGAAGTGACTAGTTTAACACTTCCTTTGGCAGCAGGTTTTTCAAATTTAGTATCTTTTGTTGCGTGTATGGCGGCTATAGGTTCTATAACAGTTAGCTTTTTTTGTCGCGCCATCATAATGCCACGCATGTTTGGAATCCTCAAATCACTTTCTTCCACTAATCCTTTTTGCCCACCGATGATTAGAGGTAATGTGGTTGCTATTTTTTCTTTTCCACCATCGATTTCTCGCATGGCTGTAGCTTCTGTTCCTTCGATCTCTAGTTTAATACAAGTGTTCACGAAATTCATGTCTAATATACTAGCTATAATCCCAGGGACCATTCCGCCATTATAATCAATCGACTCTCTACCGGCAATCACTAAATCATAGGCACCATCCTTAATCACGGCTGCTAGTTGTTCTGCAACAAAAAAACCGTCGGTCGGATCTGCATTTACCCGTATAGCTTCATCAGCACCTATGGCTAATGCCTTGCGCATAGTGGGCTCAACGTTGGCGCCACCAACAGTGGCGATATGTACTACAGCATTTTGCTTTTCTTTCAACCACATGGCTCTAGTAAGTCCAAATTCATCATTAGGATTTATAATAAATTGAACCCCGTTAGTGTCAAATTTAGTATCACCTTCCGTGAAATTTATTTTTGACGTCGTATCGGGTACATTGCTTATGCATACTAATATTTTCATTCTTAACGCTTTTAAATTTTTTAAAACAGGGCTAAGATAACCAATATTTTTCAAATTTACTATGCATGCATAGTAAATTTTATAACTTTTTTTGAGTATTTCAGGCTTTAATATGACGGATTATTTCCTATTTTTGTTCACCCTTGAAAATAATGATTTTAAACGCTCTCGTTTTACTACTCGTAATAGCATGATAGCATCGTTATTTTACTTGTTTAGGCTACTTGTGATCATTAAAACAGAATTAAAAAAAGCACATGAAAACAATACAATTTAGAGAAGCTATTTGTGAGGCGATGTCCGAAGAAATGAGAAAAGATGAATCTATTTACTTAATGGGTGAAGAAGTGGCGGAATACAATGGAGCCTACAAAGCTTCAAAAGGAATGTTAGATGAATTTGGTGCGGATAGAGTGATTGATACGCCTATTTCTGAATTGGGGTTTGCTGGCATTGGAGTTGGTTCAGCTATGAACGGCAATCGTCCTATCATAGAGTTTATGACTTTTAATTTTGCCTTAGTAGGTATTGATCAAATTATAAATAATGCGGCTAAGATTCGTCAAATGTCTGGTGGTCAATTTAATTGTCCTATCGTATTTAGAGGGCCAACAGGTTCTGCGGGTCAATTAGGTGCAACCCATTCACAGGCTTTTGAAAGCTGGTTTGCTAATTGCCCAGGTTTAAAAGTTATAGTGCCATCGAACCCAGCAGATGCAAAGGGCTTGTTGAAGGCAGCGATTAGAGATAACGATCCTGTTATTTTCATGGAGTCCGAACAAATGTATGGAGATAAAGGTGAAGTTCCAGAAGGAGATTATATCATTCCGATTGGAGTGGCAGACGTTAAAAGAGAAGGTACAGACGTCACGATCATATCATTCGGAAAAATCATAAAAGAGGCTTTCAAAGCTGCTGATGAATTAGCCAAAGAAGGTATCAGCTGTGAAATTATAGATTTAAGAACTGTTAAACCTTTAGATTACGAAGCGATTCTAAAGTCGGTTAAAAAGACCAACAGAATGGTTATTTTAGAAGAAGCATGGCCCTATGGCAATGTTGCTTCCGAAATTATATACCATGTACAATCGAATGCTTTCGATTATTTAGATGCGCCTATTGAGAAAATAAACACGGCAGATACACCAGCGCCGTATTCTCCTGTGTTGTTGGCAGAATGGTTACCAAACTACGAAGACGTTATTAAATCGGTTAAAAAAGTAATGTATAAATAAGCGGTATACGCTGTAAGTATAGACAAGCTTTACTGACAAATGTGTCAGTAGAGCTTTTTTAGGTTATAGCCCTGTTTGATACTTTATACTCACAAGATTCCATGAAAAATTTTTTACAATTATTGGTTTTATTAACCTCAACTTTGGTGTTTTCGCAAACCAAAATAAGTGGTATTGTCGTAGACGAACAAGATGTGCCGGTGGCTTTTGCCAATATTCTATTTAAAGGCTCTACAGAGGGAACAATCACCAATGAAGATGGCATTTTTTATTTAGAGTCTGATGCTAATTATACCACCATCACAGCCTCTTTTATAGGCTATGAAACTAGAGAAATTCGCTTAGAGAAAAAGGTAAATTACCAAATGAAAATTATTCTTTTGGAAGGTGGTGAACAGTTAAAAGAAGTAATTGTTTACTCCGGGAAACAATCCAAAAAAAATAATCCAGCGATCGATATTCTTAGAAAAATTTGGGAACAAAGACGAAAAAATGGGGTAAAACAATACGATCAGTATAGCTTTAATAAGTACGAAAAAGTGGAGTTTGACTTGAATACCATAGATAGTGCGCTGATAAAGAATAAAATATTTAAAGGTTTGGAGTTTATTTTTAAAGATTTAGATACCTCAAGAATTACAGGAAAAACCTACCTCCCTATTTTTATAAACGAAAGCTTTTCAAAGATATATGGAGATAATACTTTAAGCCAAGAAGAAGAAGATATTTTAGGGACTAAAAATTCAGGTTTTAGCAACAACCAAGCACTAACGGCCTTTATTGAAGATTTATATGCTGATTATGATATTTACAACAATTACCTGAAGTTTTTTGATAAAAGCTTTACGAGCCCGCTTTCAAAAACAGGTATTGATGTTTATAATTATGTATTGACAGACAGCGCTTTTATTGATAAAAAATGGTGCTATAATATTATTTATTATCCTAGAAGAAAAAACGAATTGACTTTTAAAGGTAATTTTTGGGTGAATGATTCTACCTATGCCATTAAAAAAATAAATCTAGAAGTGACCAAAAGTGCCAATATCAATTGGGTAAAAGAGATTTATATTGAACAAGATTTTGAGGTACTGAATGACTCTGTTTTTTTATTGAAGCGCGATTATATGTTGAGTGACTTTAGCCTAAGTAAAAAAGAAGCTTCGAAAGGAATTTATGGCAAAAGAACAACAGTTTATGATAATTATGCTTTCAATGAAGTAAAAAATGAGAGTTTTTATAAAAATCTAAAAAATAAATTTAGCACTTCGATAGTAGAGCAGGATAATTTTTTCTGGGAAGAAAACCGACTTGAAGCTTTAAATAAAGACGAAAAGGGTATTTATAAACTACTAGACACTTTAAAAACAGTGCCAAAATTTAAAAGCTATTACAATATTGTAAGTATCTTAGGTTCGGGCTATGTTGAAATAGATAAATGGAATTTAGATATAGGTGATGTGTACAGCACTTTTGGTTTTAACGACGCAGAAGGCATTCGCGTGCGTGCTGGAGCAAGAACCTACTTCGGGCAGAATGATCCTTGGCGTATAGAGGCGTATACGGCTTATGGTTTTGGAGATCACAAATTTAAACATGGTATTTCTGCGAAATGGTTGCTAGATAAAAAAACGAGATTAATAATTTCAGGGGGCAATAGGCGCGATATTGAACAATTGGGATTAAGCCTTACCGCCACCAACGATGTTTTGGGCAGAAGCGCTGCTTCATCTTCCTTATTTTCGGTAGGTGCCAATGACCGACTAACGAATATCGACTTATCGACTTTTGCCGTTGAGGTAGAACCCTTAACTAATTTTATGATCAAAATTGGCGGCTCTTTACGGACCTTAAGTTCTGCACTTCCTGATGCTTTTAGTCTTGACTATATGGATACCACGAGTCCTACTGGAATTAATTCAGAAATAAAACAGTTCGATATCAACACTACGTTAGTTTATACCCCAGGTAGGAGGACCATCGGATATGGGGTGGAGCGTAGGAATATCAACGACACCTACAGTACGCTATTTTTAAATTATACGAAGGGTATTGAAGGATTCTTAGAAAGTGATTTTGACTATGAAAAATTACAATTTTCATACACACAACCATGGCAAATAGGAGGTTTTGGAAGACTCAACAGTACTATAGAGCTCGGGAAAACCTTTGGAGAAGTACCGCTGGGATTGCTCAATGTAGTGCCCGGAAACCAAACCTTATTTTCTATTTATGGCACTTTCCCCAACTTAAACTTTTATGAATTTGTAACTGACACCTATGCATCGGTACATTTGGAACATAATTTTAATGGGCGTTTTTTCTCTAAAATTCCTGTTATAAAAAAATGGAACCTTAGGGAAATAGTTGGTTTAAGAGGAGCTTGGGGTTCATTATCGGATGAGAATGTACTATTAAATAGTCCAACGAATATTCCTCTAATAGCGCCAAGCGATAAAATTTATTGGGAATATTCTTTAGGCGTTGGAAATATTTTTAAAATTTTTAGAATCGATTTTAATTTTCGAGGAAATTATTTAGAAAATCCAGAAGCAAGGCCTTTTAGTGTTACAGGGTCGTTTGGATTTAGTTTTTAAGCTTTTAAAATGGCTTACTTAACGATACCGATTTCGTAAATTTTTTTTTAAAAAATAGGTGAAAATCGTATATCTTTCTTGGGTTTACTAGACTTGAACAAATTTAATCAAGTATCTTTGACGCAAAATTAGAGTGAAAATTATGAGTAAAACTGCAGAAATAACATTTGATGTTTTAATAGAAATTCCAAAAGGGAGTAGAAATAAATACGAATACGATTTTACCTTACATAAAATTAGATTTGATAGAATGCTTTTTTCGTCCATGATGTACCCAGGTGATTATGGTTTTATACCTGAAACTTTAGCACTTGATAAAGATCCATTAGATGTTTTAGTGATGGGATCGGAGCCAACATACCCTATGGTAGTTATGGAGGTTAGGCCTATTGGTGTTTTTCATATGACTGATGAAAAAGGACCCGATGAAAAAATTATATGCGTGCCTGTTTCAGATCCTATTTGGAACAATAACCATGATATAAATGACTTAAACCCGCACCGATTAAAAGAAATTGAGCACTTTTTTCAGGTGTATAAAGATTTGGAAAAAAAGAAAGTTGATGTTGGTGGTTGGGGTAATGCTCAAGAGGCAATTGATATTTACCATCAATGCGTGAAGCGTTATGATGAAAGCGAACACAAGAAAAAGCGAACATTTACCATTTAAGTCTACAAGAAACAAACTACAAAAAGCCACTTTTATCTTTAAAAGCGGCTTTTTTTATTTGCATCGATTTCATACATTTACCGCCAACTAATTAACAAATATTTAAAATAATTATGGAAATACTATTAAAATTTCTGCCCATCTTCGGAGTTGTGGCATTGTTGTTTGTCTTTGTGAAAAATATGTGGGTATCAAAACAAGATGCCGGAAATGAAAAAATGACACGAATTGCAAAGAGTATATCAGATGGTGCCATGTCATTTCTTAAAGCAGAATATAAAATTCTTTCAATATTCGTTATTGCTGTTGCAGCCTTGCTTTATGTAAAAGGGACTAATGAAGTAGGATCGAACGGAATGGTTGCTGTATCTTTCATTGTAGGTGCTATTTGTTCGGCCTTAGCAGGTTTTATTGGGATGAAGGTGGCTACAAAAGCCAATGTTAGAACTACACAAGCGGCTAGAACCTCATTAGGAAAAGCTTTAGAAGTAGCTTTCGCTGGTGGTGCCGTAATGGGGCTTGGTGTTGTTGGATTAGGGGTTTTAGGACTAAGTGGCCTATTCGCTATTTACCAAGGAATTTGGGAAGGACCGGAAAATTTAGGAATGGTATTGAATGTTCTTTCAGGATTTTCATTAGGAGCATCATCTATTGCTTTATTTGCACGTGTTGGTGGTGGTATTTATACCAAAGCAGCAGATGTTGGTGCCGATCTAGTAGGTAAGGTTGAAGCTGGTATTCCAGAAGATCACCCATTAAACCCAGCAACTATTGCAGATAACGTAGGGGATAACGTAGGGGATGTTGCAGGTATGGGAGCTGATTTATTCGAATCGTATGTAGGTTCTATTATCGGTACTATGGTTTTAGGGGCATTTATTATTACACCAGATTTTGGTGGTCTAGGTGCAGTTTATTTGCCTTTGGTATTAGCTGCGGTAGGTATTCTAATGTCTATTATCGGAACTTTCTTCGTAAAAGTAAAAGATGGTGGAAATCCGCAAACAGCTTTAAATATTGGCGAATTTGGTTCTGCGGGACTAATGGTAATTGCTTCTTATTTTATAATCACTTCATTAATTCCAGCAACATGGATGTATGACGGTGTTGAATATAGTGCATTAGGTGTTTTTTGGGCAACGATAGCTGGTTTAGTAGCTGGTTTAGCCGTTGGTAAAATTACCGAGTATTATACTGGTACAGGTACAAAACCTGTAAATTCTATCGTAAAACAATCTGAAACTGGTGCTGCAACTAATATTATATCAGGTTTAGGAGTGGGGATGATGTCTACTATGTTTCCTATTCTATTCATTGCTGCCGCCATATTGGTATCACATCATTTTGCAGGTTTATACGGTATCGCTATTGCTGCAGTGGGTATGTTAGCCAATACTGGAATTCAATTAGCTGTAGATGCTTATGGTCCTATTTCTGATAATGCAGGTGGTATTGCCGAAATGGCTGAGTTACCACACGAAGTTCGCGAACGTACCGATAAATTAGATGCTGTTGGGAATACCACTGCTGCTATTGGTAAAGGTTTTGCAATTGCTTCAGCAGCGTTAACGGCTTTAGCCTTATTTTCAGCGTTTATGAAAGTCGCTAATGTTTCTTCAATTGATGTTTCTAAACCAACTGTAATGGCTGGACTTTTGGTAGGTGCAATGCTTCCTTTTGTATTCTCAGCCTTATCTATGAATGCCGTAGGTAGAGCAGCGATGGCCATGATTGAAGAAGTACGTCGCCAATTTAGAGATATTCCTCAATTAAAAGCAGCACTTGGTGTGATGCGTAAGTACGATTCTGATATGTCTAAGGCAACCGCAGAAGACCGAGCAATTTTTGATGCTGCGGACGGTTATGCAGAATACGATAAATGTGTTGATATCTCGACCAAAGCGTCGATTAAAGAAATGGTATTACCTGGTTTATTAGCTATTGCAGTTCCTGTAGCTGTTGGTTTTATTGGTGGTGCTGAAATGTTAGGAGGTTTATTAGCTGGGGTAACTTCTGCGGGAGTTCTTATGGCAATTTTCCAGTCGAACGCTGGTGGTGCTTGGGATAACGCAAAAAAAATGATTGAAGCCGATGGTCGTAAAGGTTCTGACGCACATAAAGCAGCTGTTGTAGGTGATACTGTAGGTGATCCATTTAAAGACACTTCAGGTCCTTCTTTAAATATTCTTTTAAAGTTAATGTCTGTTGTTGCTTTGGTTATAGCGCCAAGTATCGCAATTACTGCTGAAGGAATGGCAGCCTATGGAAACGACAAGCAAACAATAGAAACTTCTATTCAAATGAATGTTGGTGCTAACGATTTAGCAGAGGCTACTGTTGTTTATACAACTACAACGAATGGAAAATCAATCACGGAAGAGAAAATTTTCAAAGGAACACAAGAAGAGGTAAAAGCACAATTAGTAGCTTTTGAAAATACAACAGTGAATCGCAATGATGCTGATGTTGATGTTAAAATTGAAAAAGTAGATATCAGAAAATAAAGGTCCTGAAATCAATTTAAAACTTTATTTTTAAACCTGCTAATCGTACTATTAGCAGGTTTTATTTTTGATACACATAAAAGTGTATTAGAGCAAAAGAGTTAAAGGCACCCAATTCATTTCGGATGCTTAGCTTCAAATTTTCTTATTTTTATGCATTACTAAAGCTAAAATCCATAAGCCCTAGGGCTATTTAACCCAATCGATTGAATCTCATTTCAAGAAAAACCTATTCATGATGTCATTTTTTCAAAAAGATCCTTTACAAATTATATGTTTTGACGCCTATGGTACAGCATCACATTTTTATTTGAGAGGTCGTGCTTTGGAGGATGAAACTATAGATTTAGACAAAAAAGGATGGTTTCATTTGGTATTGAATACTTGGAAACGTTTTGAATCTGATGAAATAAAGAACATCGCATTAAATATTAGTTTGCCCAATGGAACTATTCTGAAGGCAAAAACAGACCATCATGGGTATTTTAAAGTAAAAACTAAAGTACAAGATTTAGGTGCTTTTGCCAATGAAGAAGGCTGGTTGTCTTTTGAAGTGGCTTATGACGATATCCCGATAAGGCGTATCATTCAACAAAAAAATAGCTTTAAAGGTAAAATTTTGATTCCGTCAGTAAAAGCCAATTACGGTATTATTACTGATATTGACGATACCATACTACATACGGGCGTAGTCTCGAGACTTAAATGGAAAGTACTCTACAACACAGTATTTAAAACCGCTAAAAAGCGCCTGCCGCTCAAAGGAGCTTCGGAATTTTACAACCAATTACATCTTGGAAAAACCTTAGAACATGCGAACCCTATTTTTTATGTGAGTCATAGCCCATGGAATTTATACCGTTATTTAGATTTGTTTTTAAGACAGAATAATTTTCCAAAAGGACCTATTTTATTGCGCAGTTTTCAGTCTATCTTTAAAAGAAAATCAGTAGGAGACAAACCTCAAAAACAGCTTGAGATCTTAAATATATTAACGACCTATCCAGATTTAGGCTTTATTTTAATTGGTGATAGTGGAGAGCGTGATGCCGATATTTATAAAGAAATAGCCTCACTTTTTCCGGATCGTATTTTGGCTATTTACCTGAGGAGTGTAAATCACAAGCGAAAAATGACCCGTGTAAAGGGGCTTTTTGAAAATTATAAAACAACACCTGTTTTATTTGTAGAAAACAGCAGTCAGGCTGTAGCCCATGCAAAAGAGTTAGGGTTTATTTGAAAATTGCCATTTAATACATAATGATTACTGTCCGATAAGAGGCATAAGACCGTGTATTTCGACTTCGATAAATGACCAGGCTGCAAGGTTATAGCACCAAGAGTTAAATCTAACTATTTGATAATCAATAGTTAAATAGGTAAATATCCGTGTTTTTAAATTTTATGAAAAGCAAGCTGACTTCCTATAAAAACTCTTGAAACCTAATTTAACTCGTGTTTTGTATTTATCCCATAAATTTTTATCGGACACTAGTGATAAATGATCTAGAATCTATTTGTGCAGCGGTCTCGATTCTTTAAATGGGGTCACTAAGAGGATTCGAAGTCTTAGAACAAACCGTTAATCTCCGCATCAATTTTATGAATAATAGCCCCTAAATCTTCAGGATTGGCTACAAAATCAAGATGGTCTACATCTATAATTAATAATTTTCCCTTCTCGTATTTTTGACTCCAAGCTTCGTAGCGTTCATTCAGGCGGCTTAAATAATCAATAGAAATGGTGTTTTCGTATTCGCGGCCGCGTTTATGAATTTGGTTCACTAGATTAGGAATAGAGCTGCGTAGGTAAATTAACACATCAGGTGGCTGCACTAAACGCTCCATCAGTTCAAACAAACTAGAGTAATTTTTAAAATCTCTATTGGTCATTAAGCCCATCGCATGTAAATTAGGCGCAAAAATATACGCATCCTCGTAAATGGTACGATCTTGAATTATATTTTTTCCAGTTTCCCGAATCTCCAGAATCTGACGGTAGCGACTATTTAAAAAATAAATTTGTAGGTTAAAACTCCAGCGCTCCATCTGGTTGTAAAAATCATCTAAATAAGGATTGTCTACAACATCTTCAAAATGAGGTTCCCATTTATAATGTTTGGCCAATAAGGTGGTTAAGGTAGTTTTACCAGCGCCAATATTTCCTGCAACAGCAACATGCATAATGTGTTTATTTTATTCGCTAAGCAGTAAGCTGTATGCTTTAAGCCTTGAGCGTTTGAAACATATGATTATTTATTCCCCGTTGAGCCTTAAAATTTAAAACTTAAAACTTTTCAAACGGGCACACAATATACAACGAATCTTGCCTTGTTAAAAATATAGTTGATGAAATACATGAATGTTTTATGAGCACACTAATTTATACCCATAACCGCGAATATTTAAGATTTTAATGGTAGGGTCTTTTTTTATTTTTTTGCGAAGCTTAGAAATAAAAACATCCATACTTCTGGCATTAAAAAAATCATCATCACCCCAAATTTTATTCAAAATATAGGATCTTTCCAATATTTGGTTGCGCTTGTCAGCCAGGTGAAAAAGTAATTCGGACTCTCGGTGCGTTAAGGCGTATTCTTCCTTATCAAACGTTAAGGTTTGCTTGATATGATTAAAGGTAAAAGCGCCTAAAACTATATTTTCAAACTTTATTTTTGCTTTTCTTCTTTTTAAGAGCGCATGTATGCGCACAATTAATTCTTCAATACTAAATGGTTTTTTTAGATAGTCGTTACCTCCTAGTCCAAAGCCTTCAACCACATCTTTTGTTTGCGTTTTAGCGGTTAAAAATAAAATAGGAATATCCGGATTTTCCTTTCGGATTTCTTTAGCTAGAGTGAAACCATCTTTTTTAGGCATCATCACATCGAGTACCAATAATTCGGGATCTTCTGTTTTATATAATTCGTAAGCGCTAAGGCCATCGGAACAATAGCATACTTCAAAGTCTCTGGTTTCTAGACTTTCTTTTATAATTAGACCTAATGAAGTTTCATCCTCAGCATACAGTATTTTTATTTTCATAGTTGTATTTGAAAGATTGTGGAATTCGATTCAGATGTTAGGAATAAGCGACCTTCATGTTTTTCAATGATTTTTTTGGAATAGTATAAGCCTATTCCAAAACCTTTAATATCATGTCTGTTTCCCGTAGGAATCCTATAAAATTTGTCAAATATTTTTTCTGAATGTGCTTTTGAAATTCCAGTACCGTTGTCTTTAAATCGAATTTCAGTGCTATTTCCAAGCTGGTTTAACTCAATTGTAACGGTATCACCTCCATATTTTATAGCATTATCTACTATATTAGTAAGTGCATTTTCAAAATGAAACGGATCTAAATTGAGTACTAATGTATCAGTAGAAGGTGTAAACCGTATTTTTTTATGTGGTGCAACCAAGGTGTATTTTTGTACCAAATTTTGAAGTAATTCAATAATATCTGTTGGTTCTTTGCTCAACATTAAGGCATCGCTATCAAGGGTAGCAGTTTCTAATAGTTTTTCAACCATGGTATTCAGTTTTGCTAATTGTTGCTGGGATATGTCTAAATAGTTGTTGGTTTTTTCTTTGTCGTTTTTTTTATTGAAATCTCGAATCGCTTCAATTGCTGTAGCAACGGTGGTTATGGGTGTTTTAAATTCATGGGTTATATTACTGATTAAATCATTTTTTATTTCGGCCAATTGTTTTTGGTTTTTAATAATCTGGATTAGGTAAAATAAAGTGCTTACTATGGCTATAGATAGTAATAAAGAAAAGGCAATACCTGCCATCCCTCTTTTAAAAATCAAATAGCTGGCATTTTCAAAATTTAATTGTATTTTTTGATCAGGTTTTAAAAGGGTTGATTTTGAAAAAGTTTCTAAGGCTAGTTGGTTCGGTTTTAACGGGAATTGCTGCAATAAACTATCCTTTTTTAATTCAATAAGTTGGTAGTTGATGACCATTTTTTTTCTGATTAGCTCATCCTTTAGAATGGAATCTAAAAGCACCAGATCAAGTGAGTCTCTTGTTATAGAAAGTGTCATTTTATTCAAAAATGAGTTTAAGTCTCCCATACTATCCAAGGCTTTTTGCCCATAAATAACTTTGGTTTTTGGAAAAATTCTAGCACTTTTTATTCCTGAAATTATATTTTTTTTAATACTATCCTTCGACTCATTAGTTTCGATGTTTTCGATGGCAATTTTTTTAATTTCATTATTGTTTTTTATAAAGCTACTCGCTCTGTTCGAAGAATAGATGGTGTCCTTATCTACATCTAAAAAAGTCACTAAGTCAGTTTTACTAATTTCGGCAAAGTAGGCTTCTACACTATTATCTAGTGCAATTTGAGTATCGTTAATGTATCGCAGCTTATTCGACTCATATTGGTCTAAGTTCCAAAATATTTGAATTCCTATAGTTATGGCAATCGTTATTGCGATGATATAGGGCAGCAATTTTGTACTGAATTTTTTCATAAAACAAAGGTAGAGATTATTCCATTTTAATATTTCATCCCTTAACACACGTTAACGTTGGTTAACTATCAATACGATTTTCTACACCTAAATTTGAAGTATAATTTTAACTAAAATATATTTATCATGAAAAAAAATACGATGATTGCCCTAGTATTCAGTCTTTTGTTAACTGCGGGAATAACAGCACAGAGCTCCACAGATTCAAAAAGTAAGATCAATTTTACAGAAATTGGAATTACTGTTAATTCTTTGGAAGAGTTAGATGTTGTCGATTGGGAAAAGAATTTTTCTGTTTTTGATGGATATGATGATGATTATGAGATCAGAGTCTTTTTAAAAATCGACCATGCAGTGGTAGTTAAGAATGCTAAAACAGAACAAAATGACGAAAAAAAAGTACGTATAAAACTTTTACAAGATGCCATGCATCAAGTGCAAAAGGCTTTTGAAGAGCAAGGAATTTTTGAGGCTAAAGCTGATTTTTCTTCATTAGATAGCGATACTATAGCACAACTTCAACACTTAATAGCATCTTCAGAAAATGTTCAAAAAGCTTTTTCCAAGAATACCTTTGAAATTAAAAATATGACATATTCGGTAAAGGGTTTAATAAGTGAAAAAGAAGCTCTTATTGAAACCATGAGGAGGTCAACCGAGAGTGCAAAGAAAATACTGACTAAAATATAGAATCGCTTTGCTGCTATTCTGGAGTTCATAAGTATCGCTATTTGCTATAATCTACACTAAAAAACCTGCGCTACACTAAAAGCCTACCCATCTAGCTTAGACTTTCAGTAGCCATCTAAAAAAAATATCCTAAAAATACCACAGATGAAAAAAACACTTTTAATTCAAAACGCATTACACCTAAGGTTCCTTATATGTACTACATTTTTATGGGCTTTTAATAGCTTTGGACAAACCGAATATTACTCTACCAACGGAAAAAATAGATTAACTAAAGTAGAACTCGAAAACCAAAAACAAGAACTGAAACAAAAATTTGGGAAGCTCAGCAAGCAAGAAATTTTTGTGGAGATTAAAATTAAAAATACAGAAACTAAGGAGGACTCCATCATTCAAACCATTTCATTTGATATCCACGACGGGAAAAGTCGAGGCGGCGGCAATAAGGGGTATCTCGCTAAATTGGTTGGAGAAAAATTTCCAACCTTTGAATTAAAAACACTCCTAGGAGACAAATTCAATGAGGCCCAATTAAGTGGTAAACCTACTATGATCAATTTCTGGTTTACGAAATGTGCTCCATGTATAGATGAAATGCCTGTTTTAAATACCCTATATCAACAATATAAAAGCGACATCAATTTCGTGGCAATTACCTACGAGTCAGAAGAAAAAGTATCAGCCTTTTTAAAAAAGCACCCTTTTAAATTTAAGCACTTGGTCGATGCAAAATCTTTTACAGACGCTTTAGAAATAAAGGCCTATCCTTTAAACTTGTTTTTAGATGCCAATGGTGTTTTGCAATATATTGAAAATGGTATCGCTTATGTGATGAATGAAAGAGAGGAAGGTATGAAAATGGGTGATGGTAATGAAATTATCGCTATTTTAGAAAAATTGAAGAGGTAATTAAACCAAATCAAAAAAAAACAGTCTTACAACAAAATATACATCAATCATGAGACATCAATTTTTAGTGCTAGTAGCCTTTTTAGCTTTTATAGTGCCTAGTGTAGCACAAGATTTTCAGGGTAAAGCCATTTATCAATCCAAAACTTCTATGGGTGATTTTAATTTTGGAAATCGACAAATATCAGAAGACCAAAAAAAGCGAATGATGGAACGAATGAAAGATATGTTTGAAAAAACCTTTGTGCTTCATTTTGATACCTCTGTGGCCATGTATGCTGAAGAAGAAAAATTAGAGGCGATGAGTGCCGGAAGAGGCGGAGGAATGCGCTTTGGTAGTTTTGGAGGGAGCGGTAAATTGTATAAGAACCTAAAAGATCAAAGTTTCACCAACGAAACTGAAATGTTTGGAAAAGTTTTTCTCATTAAAGATAAGCTTGAAAAACTAGAATGGAAAATGGGTACAGAGAGTAAAAAAATTGGGAATTATACGGCTTATAAGGCGACCGCCATTAAACCCGTTGATACCACAAGTTTTGAAGCCATGCGCCAAAGACGCCAAAGAGAAAGTGATAAGGAAACAGCGGATAAAGAAGCAAAAAAAGATTCGACCAAAAGCAATTCTTTTTTTACCGTGACACCTGAACTTAAAGAAACAGAAATAATAGCATGGTTTACCCCGGAAATCCCTATCAGTCAAGGGCCAGGAGGATATTGGGGCTTACCTGGTTTAATTTTAGAGGTGAGTGCCGGAAATACAGTGATACTGTGCACCAAAGTCGTCATGAATTCAGAGGAGAAAGTTACCCTTGAAGCACCTAAAAAAGGAAAAGTAGTCTCGCAAATAGAATACAATAAAATTATGATGGACAAGATGGAAGAAATGAGCGAGCAATTCAGAGGTCGTGGTGGTAGCAACAGTATTCGTATTGGAAATTAATTTTTTTCTGAAATAGATTAAAAATACAATCAAAACTTAGGTCAGCCTTTTGCTCAAAAAGACTGACCTTTTTTTAATTTAGGGCTTGAGCCATTGGCACATCTTTAATTAGCATTTAAAAATAGCATGCCTAACAATTTGCTGTTAAACCATTTTTCAAATAACATTTTTTCTTCTACTTTTGCAATCTATTAATTGAGGATGGATTTGACTGATTGCAACCTCATGCACTAAACATGGTTTAGTACAAGAAAAATGCTAAAGCAGTTGTGACTAACTTTTTGTTCGTACACTTCTTCTTTTCAACTTTTCTATGCTGTCATTTCCGTTCTAGAAAGTAAAACAAAATGGCATATTTATTTACCTCAGAATCTGTTAGTGAAGGACATCCAGATAAGGTAGCAGACCAAATTAGTGATGCATTATTAGATAATTTTTTAGCCTTTGATCCCGAAAGCAAAGTTGCTTGTGAAACTTTAGTTACCACAGGTCAAGTAGTACTCGCGGGTGAAGTAAAGAGCGATACCTATTTAGATGTTCAACAAATTGCGAGGGATGTCATCAATAAAATAGGATATACAAAGGGGGAATATCAATTTAGCGGCGATTCTTGTGGTGTAATTTCATTAATCCATGAGCAATCAAAGGATATTAATCAAGGTGTTGATCGTGGGTCAAAAGAGGAGCAAGGGGCAGGTGATCAAGGAATGATGTTTGGTTACGCGACCAAAGAAACAGAAAATTACATGCCTTTGGCCTTAGATATTTCGCATAAATTATTACAAACACTAGCGGAATTACGAAGAGAAAATAAGGAAATCACCTATTTACGTCCTGATGCCAAAGCACAAGTCACTATTGAATATGACGATAACAATAAGCCGCAACGCATTGATACTATCGTAGTTTCTACCCAACATGATGCATTTGATCCGGATGATGAAAAAATGTTGGCTAAAATAAAATCAGATATCATTAGCTTATTAATTCCAAGAGTAAAAGCACAATTACCAACACATACCCAAGCTTTGTTTAATGATGCGATTAACTATCACATTAACCCAACGGGAAAATTTGTGATTGGTGGTCCACATGGGGATACAGGCCTCACCGGGCGTAAAATTATCGTAGATACCTACGGCGGTAAAGGAGCTCACGGTGGCGGTGCATTTAGTGGGAAAGATCCAAGTAAAGTAGATCGAAGTGCTGCTTATGCCGCACGACATGCAGCGAAGAATTTAGTGGCTGCCGGAGTGGCTAACGAAATTTTAGTGCAAGTTAGTTATGCCATTGGCGTGGTAAAACCTACTTCTATTTTTGTAGAAACCTATGGCACCTCCAAAACAGGATTAAGTGATGGGCAGATTGCGACAAAAGTAGCGCAGTTGTTTGATATGCGACCTTTTGCTATCGAAGAGCGTTTAAAATTGAGAAATCCTATTTATTTAGAAACGGCCGCTTACGGTCATATGGGGAAAGAACCTGTAACGATTACTAAAACTTTTGAATCGCCTTACAACGGTAAGGTTGAAAAAGAAGTGGAATTGTTTACTTGGGAAAAATTAGACATGCAAGAGCAAGTGAAAGCGGCTTTTGGATTATAAAATGATCACTCTGTGTAAGCCTTTTTTCTTGGTGTAGCTCCCTGAAATAATTTAAGACTAATTGTTTCACTTAGTCGCGCTGAGTGCATACAGAGCGGCGCAGAGAAAAAGGAATGTTTACCGATAACATGTATCGGAGTATTGAAATAGGAAGAGCTGTTTTTCTAACAAAAACAGGATAAATTAATAAATTTCATCAATAATTAGGAATTTAAAAAGTTCCGTACTTATATTTGCAGTTCGTAAGTTCAAACACGTATTGAATAGTTATCAAGAAAGGTGGAGGGAATAGACCCTTTGAAACCTTAGCAACCCTTTGTTCTCTGCAAGAGACAATGAAGGTGCTACATTCTACCAAATGTGCTCTATGGCATTGGCGGCAGATAACGAAAATAAGAATTACTTTTCCAGTAATTACATATTTCTTTCTTATAACTTTTTGATTTTTTGCTAGTAGCATTTTTCATGCTTTCTGGCATTGAACTTTTTAATTATTATGCTCCAAGGATAGTCCTGGAGTTAACGTTTAAAAATTAAAAATCATGAGTACCCATCAATTTAACACTAAGGCTTTACATGCTGGTCACGACACTACGCAAACAGGAGGAACAAGAGCAGTGCCTATCTATCAAACATCGTCGTACGTTTTTAAAAATACCGATCATGCTGCCAATTTATTTGCTCTTAAAGAAGTGGGCTTTATCTATACTCGCTTAAATAACCCTACGAACCAAATTTTACAAGATCGCTTAGCGGCGTTAGAATGCGGTATAGGAGCGGTAGTATTCGCATCAGGAACTTCGGCCATTGCCACAGGATTATTAACGCTGTTAAAGGCCGGAGATCATCTAGTTGCTTCCAGTAGTTTGTATGGAGGAACTTTTAATCTATTGAACGTTACCTTGCCAAGATTAGGCATAACCACCACTTTTGTGGATGCTTCTAACCCAGAAAGTTTTAAAGCAGCAGTACAAGAAAATACCAAAGCCTTTTTTGTAGAATCTTTAGGGAATCCAAAATTAGATGTACTAGATTTAAAAGCGATTTCAAAACATGCAAAACTGGCTCAAGTACCTTTTATTGTCGACAATACAGTAGCCACACCAGCCTTATTAAACCCAATTGAGCATGGGGCCAACTTGGTGATTCATTCATTGACAAAATATATCGGCGGACAAGGAACCTCGTTAGGAGGCGCTATTATTGATGCGGGTACTTTTGACTGGACCAATGGGAAATTCCCTGAATTTACCGAGCCATGTGCCGGATACCATGGCTTGGTGTATAGTGAAGCTTTGGGAGCAGCCGCATTCACCTATAAATTAATCTTAGAAGGCCTACGGGATTATGGTGGGGCTTTAAGTCCATATAATGCTTTTCAAATTATTCAAGGCCTAGAAACCTTATCGGTCCGCATTCAACAGCACAGTAAAAATGCATTAGAATTAGCTACTTGGTTAGAAGGTAGGGAAGAAGTGGCTTGGGTAAATTATCCAGGATTAAAAAGCAATGCCTATTACGATTTAGCACAACAATACTTGCCAAAAGGACAAAGTGGTGTGGTAACTTTTGGTGTAAAAGGCGGTTTTGAAGCAGCTAAAAAAGTAACGGATGAAACAAAAGTATTTTCCTTATTAGCAAATATTGGCGATACAAAATCACTGATCATTCATCCCGCAAGTACTACACACCAACAGTTAAATACAGAACAGCAAAAAGCTGCGGGCGTACCACAAGACTTAATTCGTTTATCTGTGGGCTTAGAGGCTATTGAAGATTTAAAGGCAGATTTACAGGAAGCCTTTAAAGCGCTTCATATAGGCGTGAAATAAAACCTAAGGGAAGCAAAGAACTAAAAAAAAGCTGTTTAAGGAATTTTTGGGGTTAAAAGAATTGTTTTAAGTCATCTAGTTAATTATAAATACGACATGTTACATCATATAAAAATAAATCAATACACCAATTTTGGTGGTGTTCGGCAAGATATTAATTTGTCGTATCAAGTTTTTGGACCGCAATTACATAGTGCACCTATTGTATTGGTGAATCATGCCTTGACAGGTAATTCTGATGTAGCAGGCAAAAATGGCTGGTGGTCCGCTTTAATTGGTGACGGAAAATGTATCGACACCACTAAATATACGGTACTTGCTTTTAATGTTCCAGGGAATGGCTATGATGGTTTTGTGGTGGAAAATTACAAAGATTTTGTAGCTCAAGATATCGCAAAACTTTTTTTAATAGGCCTTGAAGAACTTAAGATAAAAAAGCTTTTTGCTCTTATTGGCGGTTCTATGGGGGGTGGAATCGCTTGGGAAATGATGGCTTTACATCCGAAGCTTAGCACACATTTAATTCCTGTAGCATCGGATTGGAAATCTACCGACTGGTTAATTGCCAATTGCCAAATTCAAGAACAATTTTTAGTAAATTCTAGTCAACCTGTTCATGATGCACGGATGCACGCCATGTTGTGTTACCGAACACCAGCCTCTTTTAAGGAGCGTTTTAAAAGAAGCACAAACGAAGAACTACAGGTTTTTAATGTAGAAAGTTGGTTGACACACCACGGAGCAAAATTGCAAGAACGCTTTCAGCTTTCTGCCTATAAATTAATGAATCAGTTGTTAAAGACCATCGATATTACACGAACTAATAAAGATGTCTTTACTATGATAGAACAGAGTAAGACCAACATCCATATCATCGGAGTGGATTCTGATTTGTTTTTTACGGCTACCGAGAATAAAGATACTTTTAAGCAATTAGCCCAGGTAAATAGTAATGTTACCTATGGAGAAATTCATTCTTTACATGGGCACGATGCCTTTTTAATAGAGTTTCAGCAAATGGAGCAATTACTCAAAGGTATTTTTGATGAGAATGGAAAAAGTCAACGTATAAAAATCCTAAAATTTGGCGGCAAATCTTTGGCGAATGGGGAAGGCTTAGAACGGGTGCTGTCTATAATTAGTAACAAAGTTCGTCAAGGCGAAAACATCGGTGTTGTTTTATCGGCGCGCGCTAAAGGTACAGATCAGTTAGAAGCTATTTTAAAGAAAGCCGTTAAAGGTAAAGATTATATAAGGGAGTTTAATGCTTTTAAAACCTATCAGCAAAACGATGTAAACGTAGATTTAAAGCAAGAATTTAATACCTTGGAAAATTTGTTTGCTGGTGTAGCACTTTTAGGGGATTATAGTTTAAAAATTAAAGATCAAGTTCTGGCTTTTGGAGAATTGATTTCAGGAAAGCTTGTCACGGCCTTATTGAATGAAAAAGGAATTAAAGCCCAATTAGTGGATACACGTAATTTTATAAAAACCGATGCTAATTTTGGTGATGCCAAAGTGTTAGAGGCTCTTTCAAAAGAAAACATAGTTCGCGCTTATACAAATGTAAAAGCCGACTTTATACCTATTTTTACCGGGTTTATAGGGTCAAATGACGATAACGAAACTACTACACTTGGCCGTAATGGAAGTAATTATTCGGCCGCTTTATTAGCTAATTTTTTAGATGCTGCCGAACTTCAGAATTATACGCATGTGGATGGAATATTTACTGCAAATCCAGATTATGTGCCAGATGCCAAACAAATTGAAGAATTATCCTATAGCGAAGCGAATGAACTAGCCAATTTTGGAGCAACTATTTTACATGCTAAAACCATCATTCCATTAATTGAAAAGAACATTCCCCTTCGGATTTTAAATACTTTTAAAGACGATAATAAGGGAACTTTAATTAGCGCAAAATCTAATAAAGAAGGTATTAAATCTTTATCTGTCATTGAAAATGTAGCTCTAGTAAATTTGGAAGGTCGCGGTTTGCTCGGTAAAGTTGGGGTCGATGCTCGAGTTTTTAAAACGCTAGGCGCTAATAACATCAGTGTAAATATCATTTCTCAAGGATCTTCAGAACGCGGTCTTGGTTTTGTCGTTGATGCCCATAAAGCGTCGAAAGCAAAAGAAGTTTTGTTAGAAGAATTTAGCTCTGATTTTGAAACAAAAGATGTAAATATGATTACCGTAACAAATGATGTCTCGGTGATATCTATCGTGGGTCAAGATTTAAGCTCGTTTCATAAGCCGTTTAATGAACTGATAAAAAATCAGATCATTCCTTTGCTATTTAACAATACAGTTACGGGTAAAAATGTGAGTTTGGTAGTACGTCGAAGCGATTTGTACAAAGCTCTAAACGTTATGCACGGTCAGGTTTTTGGGATGAGTAAAAAGGTAAACATTGCTATTTTTGGTCATGGAAACGTGGGTGGAACCCTCATTGATCAAATCTTAACATCGGCGGCAAATATCGAGGAACGAAAAGGTATTCAGCTTAATGTTTTTGCGGTAGCGAACTCTAAAAAAGTGCTTTTAAATAACAAAGGAATTTCTAAAAACTGGAAAGCTAACCTAGCGGAAAACGGAATGGCATATACCTTAGATACCCTTATTGAATTTGCGAAAGAACATCATTTAGAGAACTTAATTGCAGTAGATAATACAGCAAATAAAACTTTTGTAAGCACATACCACACCATGATTGCTAACGGTTTTGATTTGGTTTCGTCGAACAAAATAGCGAATACCTTAAGCATCGATTTTTATCAAGAGTTGAGGGCTGAATTATTAAAAAATCAAAAACAATATTTATATGAAACGAATGTAGGAGCGGGCCTACCCTTGATTGATACCATTAAATTATTACATTTGTCAGGTGAAAATATCACCCAGATTAAAGGGGTGTTTTCGGGCTCTTTAAGTTATATTTTCAATACCTTTTCAGAGGTGGATCGACCGTTTTCTGAAATCTTAAAAGAAGCCATGGATCAAGGATTCACCGAACCTGATGCACGCGAAGACCTTTCAGGCAATGATGTGGGTAGAAAATTATTGATTTTAGCTCGTGAATTAGATTTAAGCAACGAATTTTCAGATATTTCTGTTCAAAATTTAATTCCAACGCACTTACAAGATGTTGAGGTATCCGAATTCAAAAATAAATTAGGGGATTTAGATGCTATTTTTGAAAAAATTAAAAAGGAGCAAAAACCAAATCACGTACTGCGCTATGTTGGTGATTTGTCGGGTGATTTACAAAAGGAAAAAGGCAATTTAGAGGTTAAGCTCATCTCCGTACCCAAAGAAAGTGCCTTGGGGCAAGTAAAGGGTTCAGATTCGATCATCGAAATCTACACCGAATCCTACGGAGAACATCCCCTAGTCATTCAAGGAGCAGGGGCAGGAGCAGCCGTTACAGCTCGTGGTGTTTTTGGGGATATTTTAAGGATTATTGAGAAGGCTTAGGGAATATATAATTTTTAGCGAAGCTCTTTTAGCTTTGTGTAACTTTGAGCCACTCTGTGAAAAAACTACTTCGCTGAACTTAGGACAGAAAAAATAAATTTATGAAGAAAAAATTTGAAACAGAAGCCATTAGAACACAAACGGAGCGTTCACAATTTTTAGAACATTCAACTCCCATGTATGTAACGTCTAGTTTTGTTTTTGAAGATGCAGAAGATATGAGGGCTTCTTTTAACGAAGAAAAGGAGCGCAATATTTATTCACGGTACTCGAATCCAAACAGCAATGAGTTTATAGAAAAAGTATGTAAAATGGAAGGTGCTGAAGCAGGTTTTGCCTTTGCATCAGGAATGGCTGCCGTTTTTTCGACTTTCGCAGCGCTTTTAAATGCTGGAGATCATGTGGTTTCAGCGCGTAATGTTTTTGGATCAACGCACAGTTTATTCACCAATTTTTTTCCCAAATGGAATATTACCTCTGATTATTTTGAAATAAATGATGTAGCGCGTATAGAAGAACTCATTAAGCCTAGCACCAAAATTATTTATGCAGAATCGCCCACCAATCCGGGGGTTGATATTCTAGATTTAGAAAAGCTCAGTACCATTGCTAAAAAACATGGGTTAATCTTAATTATCGATAATTGCTTTGCCTCACCTTACCTACAACAACCTATTCAATTTGGAGCTGATTTGGTGATTCATTCGGGGACCAAATTAATGGATGGCCAAGGGCGAGTTTTAGCTGGTATTACTGTTGGAAGTGCAGACTTGATTGATAAAATATATCGCTTTTCAAGAATTACCGGGCCCGCCTTATCACCTTTTAATGCTTGGGTAATTTCTAAGAGTTTAGAAACCTTAGCGGTCCGAGTAGATCGTCATTGTGAAAATGCCCTAAAATTAGCGAAATTTTTAGAAAATCATCCAAAGGTAAATTGGGTAAAGTATCCATTTTTAAAATCGCACCCTATGTACAAAGTAGCTAAAAAACAAATGAAAGCAGGTGGAACGGTTGTTGCTTTTGAAGTAAAAGGAGGCTTGTCGGCAGGTAGGCAGTTTTTTGACTCCATTAAGCTTTTGTCGCTATCTGCAAACTTAGGGGATACACGAAGTATTGTTACCCACCCAGCATCTACTACCCATAGTAAATTATCTGTTCAAGAAAGAGAAGCTGTAAATATTACGGATGGTATGGTACGTGTTTCTGTTGGCTTAGAGCATGTTGATGATATTATTCAAGATATAGATCAGGCCCTAAAAAATGACTAATCTTTTCAATTTACAGTTGCAATTAAAATATTTTTTAGGCTTCTTCAAGGAATTTATATAATTGGTTAACCAATTATGCTTTGAAATCACTATTTTTATAAAAAAATAGTGATGAAATTAAGCAAAGGTATTTGTATGTTGCCCATTTTAGTACTCCTCATTTGTTGTGGTTCTTCAGATATAAATGAAGTGGAGCAAGTACAAGAGCAAGAAGAAGAAATAGTAAATAACAATCCTTCTGGAGTATTAGATCCAACTAAAAAACCATCAGAAAATTTTGATTTATCTACCTGGAATTTGAGCATACCTGAAAATAGCGGTACTGGAACAGCAACCACTATTTCTGTGACTGAGCTGAATTTAAATTATGAAAATCCTAAATATTTCTATACCGCAGATGACGGTGGGATGGTGTTTAAATGTCCTGTGGCTGGTTTTAAAACTTCTACGAATACAAGTTATACTCGTGTTGAACTTCGCGAAATGTTGCGTGGTACTAACACCAACATACAAACTCAAGGTGTCAATAAAAATAATTGGGTCTTTGGTACGGCTCCCACAGCTGATAAAATAGCTGCAGCAGGGTTTGACGGTGAAATGAAGGCAACAGTTGCTGTAAATTACGTTACAACTACCGGAAGTAGTAATCAATTGGGGCGTGTCATTATCGGACAAATACATGCTAATGACGATGAACCTGTTCGTTTATACTACAGAAAATTAAAAGACAATGAGTTAGGTTCAATATATTTTGCTCATGAACCTGCAGATGGTTATGGCAATGAACAATGGCATGAAATGATAGGTTCAAGGAGCAGTAGTGCATCGAACCCTGTAGATGGTATAGCACTGAATGAAAAATTCGATTATACTATTAAAGTTGTTGGAGACAGTTTAACAGTTACTATCAGTAGAGAAGGTAAAACAGATGTGGTTAAAACCATTGATATGGTAAATAGCGGGTATAATGTTGGCGGCCAATACATGTACTTTAAAGCTGGTGTTTACAATCAGAATAATTCCGGAGCTGATGAAGATTATGTGCAAACAACATTTTATGCTTTGGAAAAATCGCACAGCACTAATTAGAAAATCTATTTAAGCCTATTCCTTTAGCTTTCTAAAATTCTTATATTAGCAAAATGCTATCAAAAAAGACAAAATACGGCTTAAAAGCACTTACATTCTTGGCAAAACAAGAACCTAAGAAGCCTATTCAAATCATAGATATTGCCAATGCAGAGAATATTTCTCAGAAATTTTTGGAAACTATTCTATTGTCTTTGCGCAAATCTGGCTTTTTAGGAAGTAAAAAAGGTAAAGGCGGTGGCTATTATTTAATTAAAGAGCCTAAAGATATTGAGATGACTTCTATCATGCGCGTCTTAGAAGGGCCTATTGCCATGGTACCCTGTGTGAGTCTTAATTTCTACGAAACTTGCGACGACTGTCCCGATGAAAACAACTGCGGGGTACATAAATTAATGCTTCAAGTTAGAGACGCAAACTTAGAAGTCTATAAAAATACCACGCTTTCCGATTTAGTTTTATAAAATTTTCTCCTTGAGGCTTATAAATTCTGCAATATTAGCTACTCATTTTTAGTAATCTACTAAAACTATAGATTAAAAGGTAATTTAATTTAATCTTGCCCGATTCAAATTAAAAATTTAGTTACATTTGTTTACCCTATAAAATCTATAGGGTAGTAAAATAATTTTATTTTAGAATGATTACAGAGCAATTAGTTGGTGCTAAAGAGAAATCAAAAAGTACTTATGAAATCGATAAAAGTTCCGAAAAGCCAATTCGAAGTATTGCTAAAGCAGTAAGTTGGAGAATTATAGGAACTTTAGACACTCTTTTAATTTCCTATATACTTACCGGTAAAATAGCCTTAGCAGCATCCATAGCTTCTATAGACTTTATAACAAAAATGATTTTATATTTTTTCCATGAACGTCTATGGAACAAAGTAAGTTGGGGCAAATAATAACAGGATAACATGAATTTTACAACAGCACAAGTGAAAGATTTAAACATACAATTAAGAGGAATTCCACCAGTAGAAATTATTTCTTGGGCCTTGCAATATGCAAAAAATGCACTCATCACGACCAATTTTAGACCTTATGAAGTGGCAATTTTACATGCTGTTTCAGATGTGAGGCACGATATTCCTGTAATTTGGTGCGATACCGGATACAATACGCCAAATACCTATGCTCATGCTGATGATTTAATTGAAAGGCTACAATTGAATGTAAAATTATATGTCCCAAAGCAAACTACCGCGCATCGTAATGCGGTGATGGGCATCCCTTCTATAGAAGATCCGAACCACGCAATTTTTACGGAGCAAGTAAAATTAGAACCTTTTAAAAGGGCCATGGCAGAGTGGAAGCCTGATGTTTGGTTTACCAACTTACGACAAGGGCAAACGGCTTTGCGAGACCGCTTAGATATATTAAGTGTAAGTCACGATGGCGTCTTAAAAGTAAGTCCTTTTTACTACTGGTCAGACGCACAACTAGACGGCTATTTAAAGGAGCATAAGCTACCCAACGAACACAAATATTTTGATCCCACAAAGGTTTTAGAAAATAGAGAATGTGGATTACATACTTAGTTGTCAGTTGACGATTGATGGTTGTTGGTTACAATAAACTATACCATCGACTAACATTAATAAAGAACATAACAATTTTAATAAATAATACAATCAACGATCAACCGACAACGAACAACCATCAACTAAAAAAAAATGAATACGTCACATATAAATCCCTTAGAAAACGAAGCTATTTACATTTTTAGAGAAGTAGCTGCGCAGTTTGAAAAACCAGTATTATTATTTTCTGGCGGTAAAGATTCGATCACCTTAGTCCGTTTAGCGCAAAAAGCCTTTTGGCCAGCGAAAATTCCGTTTCCTTTGATGCACATTGATACCGGGCACAATTTTCCTGAAACGATTGCTTTTCGTGATAAATTGGTTAAAGAATTAGGGGTAAAACTTATTGTTCGTAACGTGCAAGACGCCATCGATGAGGGGAAAGTAAAAGAAGAGTCAGGAAAATATTCAAGCCGAAATTCACTTCAAACCACCACCTTATTAGATGCTATCGAGGAGTTTAAATTCGATGCTTGTATTGGTGGCGCCCGCCGAGACGAAGAAAAGGCAAGAGCTAAAGAACGGATTTTTTCAGTACGTGATGATTTTGGACAATGGGATGAAAAAAATCAAAGGCCAGAACTTTTTGATATGCTCAACGGCCAAATTGAATTAGGTCAAAATGTACGTGTTTTTCCAATTTCAAACTGGACAGAGCTTGATGTTTGGTCGTACATCGAAAAAGAAAACATCGAAATTCCTTCGATTTACTTTGCTCACAAACGCAAAATATTTTTAAGAGACGGACTCATTTGGTCGCATTCTGATTATGTATATCAAGAAGATGATGAAGAAGTATTAGAGCGCATGGTTCGTTTTAGAACGGTGGGAGATATGAGTTGCACCGCAGCTGTATTTTCAGAGGCATCTGATATTGCCTCCGTGGTGCAGGAAATAAGAGATTCTGCCATATCTGAGCGGGGAGCTCGAATAGATGATAAACGCTCTGACGCAGCCATGGAAAAAAGAAAACAACAAGGTTATTTCTAAATTAGTTGATAGTTGTCAGTTACTAGTTGTTAGTGCTGATAGCAAATCTAAAAACAATTTATAAGCATTAAAATTTTGGAAAAGGTTTGATGATTTTTTTAATACCATCAACGGACAACCAACAACGAACAACGAATTTTATAATGGAAGTATTAAAAATAGCAACAGCCGGTAGTGTCGATGATGGAAAAAGTACCTTAATTGGTCGAATCCTTTATGATACAAAATCGCTCACCAGTGATAAACTAGAGGCTATAGAAAAAACAAGTAAACAAAAAGGCTATGATTACCTTGATTTTTCTTTGGCTACAGATGGTTTGGTGGCAGAGCGCGAACAAGGAATTACTATTGATGTAGCGCATATTTACTTTTCTACCGCAAAAAAAAGCTACATCATTGCCGATACACCTGGTCATGTGGAATACACAAGAAACATGGTAACTGGGGCTTCTACGTCGCAAGCGGCTATAATTTTAATTGATGCACGTAAAGGGGTTATAGAGCAAACCAACCGACATTTTTTTATTAATAATTTACTTCGAGTTAAAGATGTTGTAGTAGCGATTAATAAAATGGATTTAGTAGAATTCTCCGAAGAACGTTACACTGAGATTAAAGCTGACTTTTCAGAATTAATGGGGAAAAGAGATTACCAAGACCAGCAAATCACTTTTATTCCTGTGAGTGCCTTAAAAGGAGATAATGTGGTTCATAAATCTAACAATATGGAGTGGTATAAGGGGAAAACTTTATTGGAACATTTGGAAAATTTAGATATGGCGGCAGTCTCAAATATAGGAACACCACGATTCCCTGTTCAATATGTTATCCGCCCAAAAACAGAAGATTTTCATGATTTTAGAGGATTTGCAGGTAAGGTGTATGGCGGCGAATTAAGTGTAGGTGATGAAGTGGTAGCACTTCCATCTCAAACAAAATCAAAAATCAAGGAGATTTACTGCTATGATAAAAAATATCAAACGGCATCTCGGCGCTCTTCGGTGACCATTACCTTAGAAGATGACATCAATGTAAGTCGTGGTGATATGTTGGTAAAAGTGAATGATTTACCGACCATTGATAAACAATTTATCGCTACTATTTCTTGGATGGATTCAGAGCAATTAAAAGCAGGGAATAAATATGTTGTGCAACACGGGGTTCATAAAGTTTTAGCAAAAGTAGATGCCATTCATCATAAGATTAATCCAGATTATTCTGGGATTGATAAAGAGGTCGATGCCTTAGGGATGAATGATATCGCTGAGGTAAGCTTTAAACTCAACAAACCAATTTTTTACGATGCCTTTAAAAAACATCGTACCAACGGTTCTTTTATCGTCATTGATACAAAATCAAACAGCACCGTAGGAGCGGGGTTTATAAAGTAAATGCCCCAAACCCTTAAGTGGGAATAAATGGAATAAGATTAAAAAATAATAACAATTATACTCCTTTGGAGTTTCTCCACTTACTAGGAGTTTAAGAGGAGACTTAAAAAATACCCATAACGAACTCCTCCCTTTTGGGGAGCTTGGGTGGGGCCACCTTATGAAAAGTTTTAGAACAGAAATAGAAAATCCGATAGTAGAAAAAGATATCATTGATTTAGCCAATAAAATTGAACAATTCAAAAATGGCAAGCTTGATGAAGAAAAATTTCGAAGTTTACGTCTAGCCCGCGGTGTTTATGGACAGCGCCAACCCGGTGTGCAAATGATCCGTATAAAATTACCATATGGTAAAGTTTCTTCACATCAATTACGAAAAATTTCTGATGTATCTGAAGAATATTCCATTGGTCGATTGCATATTACCACACGTCAAGATATTCAGATTCACTATGTAGATTTAAATAGAACACCCGAATTATGGGCAGCATTGGAAGCATCAGAGGTTACCATTCGTGAAGCTTGCGGAAACACAGTTCGGAATGTAACAGCCAGTGAAACGGCTGGGATAGATGTGCAGGAACCTTTTGATGTTTCGCCTTATGCACAGGCCTTATTTGAGTATTTTTTACGAAACCCTATTAGCCAAGAATTAGGACGAAAGTTTAAAGTGTCATTTTCTGCGAGTGATGCAGATACGGGGCTTTCCTATATGCACGATTTGGGCTTTATTGCTAAAATAGAAAATAAAATTCGCGGTTTTAAAGTGATGTTAGGTGGTGGCTTAGGTTCACAACCTCGCCACGCTGATGAACTCTATTCTTTTTTGCCTACCGACAAAATAATTCCAATGATGGAAAGTGTAGTTCGAGTTTTTGATCGCTATGGGGAACGAAAGAGTAGAGCTAAAGCTCGTTTAAAGTTTTTACTTAAAGATTTAGGTTTAGACGGATTTAAAAGCTTACTCGAAGAGGAGCAACTTTCAGTGCCCATTAAAACCTTTCCTATTGATTCAGAAGGGTATCCGCAACCCAAAATTGCCACTATTGAAGCTCCTGAAGTTGTACTTAAGGACCAGCAAGCCTTTGATGCTTGGAAATCATCTAATGTAATTCAGCAAAAACAAAAAGGCTATTACGCTATTGGGATAAAGGTGTTCTTGGGGGATTTTTATTTAAAAGAAGCACGTGCCTTAGCTGATTTGGTGGAAACCTACGCAGCTGCAGAAATTAGATTGAGCTTGAGGCAAAACATTTTGATTCCCTATGTGAAAGAAGAATTACTTCCCTTTTTCTATACCGAACTTCAAAAACTAGGTTTTGCCGAAATCGGTTATAACAAGGCTGTGGATATTACTGCCTGCCCAGGAACAGATACCTGTAATTTAGGAATTGCTAGTAGCACTGGTATTGCTGCCGAGTTAGAGCGCATGATGAAAGAGGAATATCCAGATTATAGCAATAATCCTGATGTGGTCATTAAAATTAGTGGCTGTATGAACGCTTGCGGCCAACACAATATGGCCAATATTGGTTTTCAAGGAATGTCTGTCCGAACTAAAGATAAGTTGGTGGCCCCGGCATTACAAGTATTATTAGGTGGTGGAAATATCGGAAATGGAGAAGGGAAATTCGCTGATAAAGTAGTGAAAATTCCAAGCAAAAGAGGTCCTGAAGCCCTGCGGATTATTTTAAATGATTTTGACGCTAATGGAGGTGAGTTAAGTTATCCGGATTATTACGCCGAAAAAGAGCAAAAGTACTTCTATGATTTGTTGAAGCATTTAACCGATGTTGATAATTTAACGCCAAGTGATTTTATCGATTGGGGAACTTCAGAAGACTATGTGCAAGCGATTGGTGTAGGAGAATGCGCTGGCGTGGTCATCGATTTAATTACCACCTTATTATTTGAAAGCGAAGAAAAAATTGATAATGCTGAAAATTGTTTTGCAGAACAAAAATGGGCGGCTAGTATTTATCACTCCTATTCAGCAATGGTCAACACGGCAAAGGCCATGCTCACTATGGAAAATGTAAAAACCAATACGCACATCAGTATCCTAAAAGATTTTGATGAAAAGTTTGTGGACACAGAACGTATTTTAGTTAAAAATGGCTTTGAAAATTTAGCGCTACAAATCAATAAGAACAGCCCCACAAAGGAATTTGCAAAGCAGTATTTGAAAGATACCAAAGGATTTCTGCATAAAGTACAAGTTTTTAGAACTCAAGAATTAGCAGAAGTAGGCTCCTAAACCCAAAAGGGAGCTAAAATCGGTAAGAAAACGAAATAAATTTTCCAAGAAAGAAGTACTATGGATAAAATTTTTTTAGACAACTTAAGAGAAAGTCCTCCCCTTTTTAGGGAGGTAGAAGGTAATCGTTCCCCCTTTGGGGGCTTGGGGCGCTTAACAGTGGTTGGCGCAGGTCCAGGCGATCCAGAACTCATCACCTTGAAGGCCATAAAAGCCTTACAAAGTGCTGAAGTGATTCTCTATGACGCTTTAGTAAATCCTCTGTTGTTGGGCTATGCCAAAAATGCAGAATTAATTTTTGTAGGAAAGCGAAGGGGTTGTTATGCGTATCAACAGGAGCAAATCAATGAACTTATCGTAAGCTTAGGAAAAACAAAACATGTGGTACGTTTAAAAGGGGGTGATCCTTTTGTTTTTGGGCGTGGAGCCGAAGAAATGAAATACGCCGCAGAACATGGTTTACAAGTAGCTATGATTCCAGGAATTTCATCATCGCTGGCCGTACCGGCGAGTCAAAATATTCCAGTTACTTTGAGAGGCGCAGCCGAAAGTTTTTGGGTAATAACGGGAACAACGAAAGACCATCAATTATCAACAGATATAGCTTTAGCAGCAAAATCAAAAGCTACGATAGTTATTTTAATGGGGATGTCAAAATTAGCGGCTATTCTTGAGGTATTCAAAAAGGAGGGTAAATCAGAAACTCCAATAGCGATTATACAAAATGGAACAAGAAAAGATGAAAAAGTGGGCATTGGCACCATCGCAAACATCCAAAAAGAAATAGACAAACAACAGCTATCCAATCCGGCAATCATTATCATCGGAGAAGTAGTAAACCATAGGGCAATAGTAGCCAATACAATAGAGAATTATAAAGGGGAAGTAGCCATGGCCATTTAGTTTTCTTAGTTAACAACTACTGCAAAGGATTTGGAATTATGACGAATAGAAACCTTAACCTCGGGCAGAGCTTGTCGAAGACTTATTCGAATTAGGAATTCATAAGTTCAACCAATTATTTGTAGGTGTCTCGTGTAAGCGTTAAAAAAAATTGTAAATAAATTGATAAAGGAAAAATGATAAAAACAGATATACTAATTATAGGGGCCGGACCAACAGGCTTATTCACCGTTTTTGAAGCAGGCTTATTAAAATTAAAATGTCATTTAATTGATGCGCTTCCACAACCAGGAGGACAATGTTCAGAAATATATCCCAAAAAGCCCATTTATGATATACCGGCATTTCCAGAAATTTTGGCGGGTACTTTAGTCGATAATTTAATGGAACAAATTAAACCGTTTGAGGCAGGTTTTACTTTAGGGGAACGCGCCGAGACTTTGGATAAATTAGAAGATGGGTCCTTTGTGGTACGCACCAATAAAGGAACCCAACACCATGCTCCGATAGTCGTTATTGCGGGTGGTTTAGGTTCTTTTGAACCGAGAAAACCACTGATTCCGAAGCTTCAAGATTTTGAAGACAAAGGGGTCAATTATTTTATTAAAGACCCCGAAGTATACCGCTATAAAAAAGTTGTGATTGCAGGTGGTGGTGATTCCGCTTTAGATTGGGCTATTTTTTTAGCTGATGTGGCTGATGAAGTTTCCTTAGTACACCGAAGAAATGAGTTTAGAGGAGCATTAGATTCTGTTGAGAAGGCTTCAGAATTAGCCAAATTAGGCAAAATTAGATTATTTACAGAAGCGGAGGTAATAGGTATTTCAGGTAAAACGAAATTAGAATCGGTGACCATTAAACACAACGATGTTCAAAAAGGAGAAATTTTTTTGGAGGTTGATAATTTTATTCCATTATTCGGCCTATCCCCAAAACTAGGCCCTATTGGGGATTGGGGTTTAGAAATCGAAAAAAATGCCATCAAAGTAAATAACGCAAAAGATTATCAAACCAATATTCCAGGAGTCTTTGCGATAGGTGACGTCAATACCTACGAGGGAAAACTAAAATTAATACTTTCCGGCTTCCACGAAGCAGCGGTCATGTGTCAGTTTGCCTATCAACTGATCCATCCAGGTAAACGTTATGTAATGAAATACACCACTGTAGGTGGGGTAGAAGGTTTTGACGGTAGTAAAAAAGAAGCCAAAAAAGAAGTTGTTCAGAGTATATTGGTTTAGTATTTTTTAAAACAAGTATTAGAAGCCTTCTAGCCCTCAACTAGAAGGTTTTATTTTATAGTTTCCTTGCTTTTACGAAGCATCTAACGTTTCTTTGTAGCTATCCAATTTTTACGAGTCAATTTCATATTGCGAATAAATACAAAGGCTCATTGGAGCGAAGTAATTCAATAAAAAAAGGCTTCTTTTTTAAAAAATGAAAAATATAAAAGACGTATTAAAAGATCGAATTTTAATTCTAGATGGTGCTATGGGAACTATGCTCCAAAGGCATAAATTTACTGAAGAAGATTTCCGTGGAGAACGTTTTAAAAATTGGGAGCATCCCTTACAGGGGAATAACGATTTGTTATCCATCACACAACCAGAAGCAATTGCCGATGTGCACAGACAATACTTTGCTTCGGGAGCCGATATTGTTGAAACCAATACTTTTTCTGGAACTACCATCGCCATGGCGGACTATTTTCTAGAAGATTTTGTATATGAATTAAATTACAAATCTGCTCAAATAGCCCGAAAAGTAGCTGATGAATTTACGGCAAAAGAACCCCATAAACCGCGTTTTGTAGCCGGTAGCATCGGCCCCACCAACAAAACGGCGAGCATGTCGCCCGATGTTAATGATCCTGGATTTAGAGGTGTTACTTTTAACGAATTGAGAATCGCTTACAAGCAGCAAGTTGAAGCGCTACTAGACGGTAGAGTTGATCTGTTGCTGGTAGAAACCATTTTTGATACCCTAAATGCAAAAGCCGCATTATTTGCAATTGAAGAGGTAAAAGAAGAACGTAATATCGATATTCCTATTATGGTAAGTGGAACTATTACAGATGCTTCAGGAAGAACATTATCAGGGCAAACAGCCGAAGCTTTTTTAATATCCATTTCACATATTCCTGTATTATCCGTGGGCTTTAATTGTGCTTTAGGAGCGAGCCAGTTAGTGCCACATTTAGAAGTGTTATCGGCTAAAACAAACTATGCAGTTTCAGCACACCCAAATGCAGGTTTACCTAATGCTTTTGGAGAATATGATGAGTCACCAGAAAAAATGGCAGCCCAAATTAAAGAATACGCAGAAAAAGGATTAGTAAATATTGTTGGTGGATGTTGTGGAACTACTCCTGAGCATATTAAGGCGATTGCGGAGGTGGTAGCAAAGTATGAACCTAGAAGGTTGGCAGTTGTCGGTTGATGGTTGTCAGAAATAAAAGCGAAATGGAATATACGGAATTAGAAGTTTGGAAAGAAGCTAGAGTATTGGTCAATTGTATGTATCAAATACCTAAGACTTTTCCAAAGGAAGAAGTTTATGGTTTGACAAGTCAAATACGTCGATGTTCAGTTTCTATACCTTCAAATATTGCTGAAGGTTGCGGACGAAGAACATCCGCAGATACCATTCAATTCCTGCATATTTCAAGAGGATCTTTATATGAATTGGAAACGCAATTATTTCTGGCTTTAGACCAAGGGTATCTCAGTAAAGAACGGTTTGATGAATTATTTATACAGATTTTAAAATGTAAAAAGCTCATTAACGGATTTATCAAATATTACAAAAATTAACCATTGATGACTCAAATCAATTCACTACCGACAACTGACAAGCGACAACCGATAACTAAATATTTAAAGTTAAGTGGTCTAGAACCCCTCGTAGTCACTCCAGAAACAAACTTCGTAAACGTTGGCGAACGTACCAACGTAGCTGGTTCTAAGAAATTTTTGAGATTAATTAAAGAAGAAAAGTTTGAAGAGGCTTTAAGTGTTGCCCGTGAACAGGTAGAAGGTGGTGCTCAGATTATTGATATCAATATGGATGATGGACTGATCGATGGAAAAGAAGCCATGGTGAAGTTTCTAAATTTAGTAATTGCCGAGCCCGATATCTCTAGAGTCCCCATAATGATTGATAGCTCGAAATGGGAAATTATCGAAGCAGGTTTACAAGTGGTTCAAGGGAAATGCGTGGTGAATTCTATCAGTCTAAAAGAAGGAGAAAAAGAATTTAAATACCATGCGAAATTAATAAAACGTTACGGTGCAGCAGTTATAGTCATGGCTTTTGATGAAACAGGCCAAGCTGATAATTATGAGCGTAGAATTGAAATTGCCAAGCGTTCTTACGACATCTTAGTCAATGAAGTACATTTTGCTCCAGAAGACATTATTTTCGATTTAAATATTTTTCCTGTCGCAACAGGCATGGATGAACACAAACTCAACGCTTTAGATTTTATTAAAGCAACGAAGTGGGTTCGTGAAAATTTACCCCACTGTAGTGTTAGTGGTGGTGTAAGTAATGTGTCTTTTAGTTTTAGAGGTAACGACCCCGTTCGTGAAGCTATGCACTCGGTTTTTCTATACCATGCCATTCAAGCAGGAATGAATATGGGTATTGTAAACCCTAGTTTACTGGGAGTTTATGATGATATTCCTAAAGATTTATTAGAGCGCGTTGAAGATGTAATTCTGAATAGAAGAGACGATGCTACAGAGCGTTTGCTCGATTTTGCAGAATCGGTTGTAGGAGAAGCAAAAATTAGTAAGATCGACTTGTCTTGGCGAGAAGAACCCTTACAAAATCGAATTACAAGAGCCTTGGTAAAAGGAATCGACCAATATATTATTGATGATGTAGAAGAAGCTCGAATGAATGCCAATAAACCCATTGAGGTTATTGAAGGTAATTTAATGACGGGCATGAATGTGGTTGGTGATTTATTCGGAAGCGGCAAAATGTTTTTACCCCAGGTGGTAAAATCAGCTCGTGTCATGAAGAAAGCGGTGGCGTACCTACTTCCTTACATCGAAGAAGAAAAATTACTTCATCCCACCGAAGGTGATGAAAAGGGAATAGGTAAGATTTTAATGGCAACGGTTAAGGGTGATGTCCACGATATTGGTAAAAATATCGTGAGCGTTGTTTTGGCTTGTAATAACTATGAAATAGTTGATTTAGGAGTGATGGTGCCTCCCGAAAAAATTATTAAAGCTGCCATAGAACATCAGGTAGATATTATTGGTTTAAGCGGATTGATTACGCCCTCTTTAGATGAAATGGTATTTTTGGCGAAAGAAATGGAACGGCAGAATTTTAAAATTCCTTTATTAATTGGCGGTGCAACAACAAGTAAAGCGCATACTGCTGTTAAGATTGACACGCAATACAGCAACAGCGTGGTGCATGTAAATGATGCTTCAAGAGCCGTTACGGTGGTTGGGGATTTATTAAAAAAAGAATCATCAAATGCGTACAAGAAAAACATTAAACTAGATTACGAAACGTTCCGTGAAAAATTTTTAGGTAGAACAAAAGCAAAAGAATACAAAACCATTGCTGAGGCACGTGAAAATAAGTTCCAAATTACTTGGAATGAAACTAAAATTCCGACTCCGAACGACATAGGAATTCATATTTTTGAGGATATTGATTTAGAAGAATTAGTGCCCTTCATCGATTGGTCTCCCTTTTTTAGAAGCTGGGAATTGCACGGCAAATATCCAGATATTTTAACGGATGATGTGGTTGGTGAACAAGCCGTAGAACTTTTTGCAGATGCGCAAAAAATGCTGAAAAAGATTTTTTCAGAAAAAAGATTATCGGCGAAAGCCATTTTTGGTTTATTCCCAGCAAATGCAATAAATGACGATGATATTGTACTGGAAAGTAAGGGTAAAGAATATGTTTTCAGAACGCTCCGTCAACAATTAAAGCGTCGCGAAGGTGTTCCAGACTATGCTCTGGCAGATTTTATAGCTCCTAAAAGCTCAGGAAAACAAGATTATATTGGTTGTTTTTGTGTCACCACAGGTTTTGGAGCCGATGAAATGGCAGACGCATATAAAGATAATTTAGATGACTACAATTCTATTTTAGTAAAAGCACTTGCAGATCGTTTGGCAGAAGCCTATGCCGAGTACCTACACAAAGAAGTGCGCACAAAATACTGGGGATACGCTTCTGGCGAAACTTTGACTAATGAAGATTTAATCAATGAAAAATATAAAGGAATTAGGCCAGCGCCTGGTTATCCTGCTTGCCCAGATCATTTAGAAAAGTTGACGATTTGGGAGTTATTAGATGTTGAAAACAAAATAGGGGTAAAGCTTACCGAAAGTTTAGCCATGTGGCCAGCATCCTCAGTTTCTGGGTATTATTTTGCGAATCCAGAAGCACGCTATTTCGGATTAGGAAAAATCAAAGAAGACCAAGTAGCCGATTTCGCCATGAGAAAGGGAATAGCATTAGAGGAAGCAACAAAGTGGTTGGCAACAACTATTGCGGACGATTAAAGGCCCTCTAAACCCAAAGGGGGAATAAATAAGTATGATTGAACAAATAGTATAAATTTAAATAATCCTTTAAGCTCCCTTTCTTTTAGAGAGGGCGGAGGGAGAGGCTAGTATGAAAGTAACAGACCACATTAAAAACGCTAACGGAAATACACTTTTTTCGTTCGAAATTGTACCACCTGTAAAGGGAAATAGTATTCAAGATCTGTACGATAATATAGATCCTTTAATGGAATTTAAGCCTCCTTTTATTGATGTCACCACATCAAGAGAAGAGTATATTTATGTAGACAAAGCAGGGCTATACGATAAAAAAATAACGCGGATGCGTCCGGGTACCGTAGGTATTTGTGCTTCTATCAAGCACAAATTTAATGTAGATACCATTCCGCATGTAATTTGTGGTGGCTTTACAAAAGCAGAAACAGAATATATGTTGATCGACTGTCATTATTTGGGTATTGATAATGTTATGGCGTTGCGTGGTGATGCTATGAAAGAAGAAAAATATTTTATTCCGACCGAAGACGGGAACTGCTATGCTAATGAATTAGTGACTCAAATTCAAAATTTAAATAAAGGTAAATATTTACATGATGATGTTCAAGGAGATGATCGTCCTGATTTTTGCATTGGTGTCGCTGGCTATCCAGAAAAACACATGGAAGCACCATCTTTGAAATCTGATTTAAAACGACTTAAGGAAAAAGTGGATGCTGGTGCAGATTATGTAGTCACTCAAATGTTTTTTGATAATCAAAAGTTTTTTGAATTTGTGGCAGCGGCAAAAGCTATCGGAATCAATGTTCCAATTATTCCTGGAATAAAACCTATTGCGGTGAAACGGCATTTACAATTACTACCCCAAATTTTTAGTTTAGACGTTCCTCAAGACTTAGTTGAAGCAGTAGAAAATTGTAACGATAATGCAGCTGTACGAGAAGTTGGTATCGAGTGGGCAATTCAACAGTCCAAAGAGTTAAAAGCCGCTGGAGTTCCTGTGCTACATTATTATTCTATGGGAAAATCAAACAATATTAAAGCCATTGCAAAGCAAGTCTTTTAAATAAAAAATTTAGGCGCTTTCATGTTGGTAGCAAATTCTTACTTTTGGGCTTAATTATAAAATAAATGAAACTAAGGGGTTTACTATTTTTTCTAGGGTTCACAGGTATTTGTTTTTCTCAAGAAGCCCAGGAACAAAAAAGATACACTTTAGACGCTAATCAGTTTTATGGCACCATATTGCTTCATAATCCTGATGTTTCGCATTTAATAAATTCACATCCAGCGGGTTTAATAGTGAGTTTAAATCGAAAAACCTACGGATTTGAAGCTTGGGAACAACGCTTTAATTATCCTGATATTGGCTACTCTTTTGTTTATCAAGAATTCAATAATGACGTATTGGGTCGAAATTTTGGACTCTATGCGCATTATAACTTTTACTTTTTAAATCGACTTTTGCAATTTAGACTTGGTCAAGGCATTGCTTACAATACAAATCCGTATGACAAAGTAGATAATTTTAGAAACAATGCGTTTGGGACGAACCTATTAAGTTCTACCTATTTAATGTTTAATTTTCACAAAGAGAATATCCTTAAAGGACTTGGGTTTAAAGCCGGAGTTTCTATAATTCACTATTCAAATGCCAATGTAAAAGCGCCCAATACATCCACAAATACCTTTGTTTTTAATGCGGGTTTCACCTACGATTTAGATGGCGGTCAAGAACCAGAGTATGTAACCACCGACCAAGAGAAAATTACAGAACCTCTTCGCTTTAATCTCGCTTTTAGAACGGGTGTCAATGAAAGTGATGTCATTAATTCAGGTCAATTTCCATTTTATATATTCTCAGGGTATGCCGATAAGCGCTTGGGAACTTTAAGTGCTATTCAATTAGGTACAGATGTGTATTTTTCAAATTTTTTAAAAGAATTAATCAGCTACCAATCTATTGCTTTTCCTGAACGAAACATTAGCCCAGATGCAGATTATAAACGTGTTGGTGTTTTTGTGGGGCACGAGTTGTTTTTTAATAAAACTTCTGTCATAACTCAGTTGGGGTATTATGTGTATTACCCCTTCGATTTTGAAGGGAGAGTGTATAATAGAATGGGAATGAAGCGCTATTTCAATGATAAAGTATATGGGGTTATCAGTTTAAAATCACATGGTGCGAAGGCCGAAGCAGTGGAGCTTGGAGTGGGGATACGCTTATAATTGAAAACTTAAAATGAATAATTAAAAATGATTTTTAAGTTTAAAAAATTCAAGTTGAAGGGCTAAACTCAAAATACAATACAGGAATACGACAATAAGTAGTAAGAAAAAAGTACTGAATTATAAAGTGCAATGATATTTTAATGAACAACTAACATCTACCAAGTGAATAAGGCAAAGGTATTACTAGTGATTTTTATATGGACTTTCTTCGGATGTTCTAGCGAAAATGCACCTGACTGTTTTCAAAATTCTGGTGAAATAATTCAAGAAGAAATTACCTTGGCGACTTTTACTGCAATTACTGTTTTTGAAGGAGTGAAACTAGTGGTAAAACAGAGTGATACACAAAAAATAGTATTAGAAACAGGGAAATTTCTTAGAAATGATATCAGCGCTGAGGTGATAGACAATAGGCTAATTATTAGGAATGAAAATAGCTGTAATTTTGTTCGTGATTTCGGGTTAACGACGGTTTATGTATCCTCTCCAAACATTGCTGAAATAAGGAGTAGTACAGGTTTTCCTATCACCAGTGATGGTGTTTTAAATTATCCATCCCTAAGTTTACTTTCTGAAGCTTTTACGGTTCCAGAAGCAGAAACTACCGATGGGGAATTCCATCTCGAAGTGAATACTGTCAATTTAACTATTGTATCAAACGGCATTGCTTTTTTTGACCTTAAGGGAACGACTCAAAATTTCAATATTAATTTCGCGGCAGGAGATTCACGATTACAAGCTAGAGACTTAGTGGCTCAAAATATCAGTTTATTTCACCGAGGATCAAATGACATGTTGCTCAATCCACAAGAATCCTTGAGTGGGTCCATAGTAGGAACAGGAGACGTGCTCAGTTATAATCAGCCACCTATTATTCAAGTGGAAGCCTTGTACAAAGGTAAATTGCTATTTAGAGATTGAAAAAGCCACTATTAACATATCTAAAAGATATTTTTGCTTTCAGTCGTATTGTGGATGATGACCAAGAATTACAAGGGTTAGCAAAAGCAGATGATCTACTGTCACAATTGGTTACAAATAAAAAAGTTCCTGGTTTAGCTATCTGTGTGCGTAAAGAAGGTAAAAGCTATCTGCAAAAAGGCTATGGATTTGCCGATATTGAAAATAAAGTCCTTGTAGATCCACAAAGCTCAATATTTAGAATTGCCAGCGTTTCAAAGCCTATTGCGGCAACGGCATTAGCGCATATGGTAGCAGACGGTTTCATTGATTTAGATGCTTCATTTTATACGTATGTACCCTATTATCCCAAAAAGAAATGGGACTTTACCATACGTCAATTAGCCAGTCATACGGCAGGAATTAGAAGTTATTTGGGGAAGGAATATGGTTTAAATGAACCTTATTCCATCAAGGAGAGTATTGCAATTTTTAAGGATGATGACTTGCTTTTTGAGCCTGGTACTAGGTATCAGTATACTAGTTACGACTGGGTTTTAATTTCATTAGCAATACAAGAAATTACGGGCATCCCTTTTGCAACTTATGTTTATGAAAAAGTACTACTTCCCCTAGGTTTAAAAAATACTATTGCGGCGAATAGATTAGGTGTTGACGCTACATTTACTAAAGATACTAATCTTCACATGACTACATTTTATTCAAAAAATAGGCTAGGTTTCCGGGAAGCTATTCCTGTCAACAATCATTTTAAATTGGCTGGCGGTGGTTATTTAGCCACAGCCGAAGATGTTGCATTTTTCGGACAAGCGTTTTTAGATAAAAAAGTTTTAAATGATGCTGTTTTGAATCAGTTTTTAAGGTCTGAAACGATTCATGATAAGCCGCTCTATTATGGTTTAGGATGGCAAGTGAGTAAAGATACCTCGGGAAGAAATTTTTATGGCCATATAGGGAATGGAGTTGGTGGCTACTCTAATTTTTTTGTATATCCAGAGCAAAATATTGTGATTTCAATTCTAATCAACTGCACCAACCCTGAGATTCAAAATGAATTAGATGAAGTTATTGAATGTCTTTTTTTATAATTTAAGAAAGCTATTGTTGCAGCCAAGAATAGCTATTTGATAAATAACAGCGTAGTTTTTACTTTAATTCTCAATATTCTAGTAAAAAAACAAAAGATTAAAAAAAAGATGACGGTATATTTTGATTTTTAAATATTAGTAGTACTTTAGCTCTAGTTAAGTATCCTATGACAAAGCAATATTTCTGGAACGGTTTCTTTTTTTACTTCTTTTATAAGAGAGGTACGAGACTGTTGTAGTATATGTAAAATATAATATCAATTAAAGTCTCGTATCGCACGAGACTTTTTTTTTGGTGTTATTTTAAAGTATACATCACTTTGGGCAGAGTTGAAAGGTTTTAATACAACTAATGAACGTTTTAAAATGAAATTAAAAATAGCCATACAGGGAATAAAGGGGTCTAACCACCATCAAGTAGCTCGTGATTTTTTTGGGGAGCATATCGATTTGGTAGAATGTTTATCCTTCGATGAGTTGGTGAGCCAAACCTTATCAGGTAGGGCTGACAAAGCTGTCATGGCCATTGAAAACTCCATTGCGGGATCTATTATTCCGAATTACAATTTAGTGTATCATAATAATTTACACATTATCGGAGAACATTATTTAAATATTCATCATCATTTAATGGTTTTAAAAGGGCAGAAAATTGAAGATGTTAAAGAAGTACATTCACATCCTATGGCACTATTGCAGTGTAAAGATTTTTTAAAATGCTATCCAGAAATTAAATTAGTGGAAGCCGTAGATACGGCCGAAACTGCTATGCAAATTCAAAAAAATCAATTGAAAAATATTGCAGCTATTGCGCCAAAAGCAGCTGCAGATTTGTACGATTTAGAAATTATTGCTTCTGAAATTCAGACGATTACCAATAATTCTACGCGATTTATAATTCTGAAAACAAAAAATAAAGTGCTGCCGAAAGAGGATATCAATAAGGCATCTATACGTTTTATAGCCGATCATAAGCGTGGAAGTTTGGCGGCTATTTTAAATGTAATGAGTGATTGTAATTTAAATTTAACTAAAATACAGTCCTTACCAGTAATAGAACGCCCATGGAAATATGCATTTTTTGTGGATGTAACTTTTGATACCTATGCACATTTTGAAAAATCAAAATCTTTACTAGAAATCATGACAGAAGAATTCAGAATTTTAGGAGAATATAAAAATGCAAGAGCATGATCACCACAGCAGATAGATTACACACAGTTGAAGAATACTATTTCTCTAGGAAATTAAGAGAAGTACGTGGCTTAATGGCAGAAGGAAAACCCATTATAAATATGGGAATCGGGAGTCCTGATTTGGCGCCATCATCGGCCATTTTAGAAGCCATGCAACAAGCTGTTTTAGAGGATGGAGCACATCAATACCAGAGTTATCAGGGTTTGCCAGAATTTAGGGAAGCTATTGTTAATTTTTATGCCAATAAATATGGTGTTGCGCTAAACCCAACAAACGAAGTGTTGCCGTTAATGGGTTCGAAAGAAGGTATTATGCATATTAGTTTGGCTTTTTTAAATCCAGGGGATGAGGCTTTAATTCCGAATCCTGGATATCCGACCTATAGCTCTGTCACCAATTTAATTGGCGCTATCCCTAAATTATACGATTTAACAGAAGAAAACGCTTGGTTTCCAGATGTAGAAGCACTGGAGCAACAAGATTTATCAAAAGTTAAATTGATGTGGTTGAGTTACCCCCACATGCCCACAGGCGCCAAGGCCAGTAAAATTCAATTGAAAGCGCTAGTAGACTTTGCAATCCGTAACCAGATACTATTGGTAAACGACAATCCGTATAGTTTTGTACTCAATTCGGAACCAACGAGTATCTTAAGTGTTGAGGGTGCCAAAGAAGTGGCCTTAGAATTAAACTCTTTAAGCAAAACTTTTAATATGGCCGGCTGGAGAGTGGGAATGGTTTTAGGAAATGAAGCACACATCAATGCTGTTCTTAAAGTAAAAAGTAACATGGATTCTGGTATGTTTTACGGAATTCAGAAAGGAGCTATCGCCGCTTTAAAAAGCGAACAAGATTGGTTTGATGAATTTAATACGGTGTACAAAAAAAGGCAACAATTAATGTTTCAATTGGTTGAAAAGTTAAATTGTGATTATGATAAAAATGCGGTAGGAATGTTCGTTTGGGCAAAATTACCTGCTGGAGCTGCATCTTCTGAAAAATTTATTGATACTATTTTATACGACAAAAGCATATTTATAACTCCAGGAACTATTTTCGGAAGCAATGGAGAAGGATATATTAGGTTTTCATTATGTGTAACGGAAGAAAAAATTAAAGAAGCCATCGGGAGGTTTTGAAATGAGTTCATAGGTGATGCATGACAGTTGAGGGTATCTATTCATAGTGGCCAACAACCGACAACTAGCAACGAACAACCAACAACGAAAAAAAATGAATGTATTTGTAATAGGGATTGGGTTAATTGGCGGCTCCATGGTAAAGGATATCAAAGCATTGAATCCAGAAGCGGTAATTTACGGGATAGATACCGACGATAAACATGTAGAGCAGGCACTTGCGATTCAACTAATAGATAAAAAGGCAAGCTATCAAGACTTGTCGATAGCGGATATGGTAATCGTGTCAGTACCCGTAGATGTTACACTTTCTGTACTTCCAAATGTATTGGATGTCGTAAATGACAATGCAGTTGTTTTGGATGCAGGGTCAACAAAGGCTTTAATTTGTGATGCGGTAACATCACATCCTAAAAGAAGAAATTATTTGGCCTGTCACCCCATCGCAGGAACAGAGTTTTCTGGCCCGACTGCAGCTATTAATGGTTTATTTCATGGTAAAACAAATATTATTTGTGAGGTAGAAAAAACAGCCTTTAAATTGCAAGAACAAGCTTTAGCTATTTTTCAACAATTAGGCATGCGCATTCGGTATATGAATCCTGTTGCACATGACAAGCATATAGCTTATGTATCGCATTTATCGCATATCAGTTCTTTTATGTTGGGAAAAACGGTCATCGAAAAAGAAAAGAACGAACGTGATATTTTTGATATGGCGGGAAGTGGTTTTGAAAGTACGGTACGCTTAGCCAAAAGTTCGCCAGCGATGTGGACCCCCATTTTTAAGCAGAATAAAGAAAATGTGATCGAAACATTAGAAGAATATATTCAGAATCTAGAGGCATTTAAAAAAATGATTCATGAAGATGATTATGAAGGTATTTTTCAGCAAATGAATAGTACCAATAGAATAAAAGAGATTTTAAACGGAATTCCAATTAATAAAAAATAGAACAAGGAGAAATGGAAAATTCAAAACAAATGCGCACGTGGTTAGATGATATGAAATTAGATCATCCATTAGTTATTGCTGGTCCATGTAGTGCAGAAACAGAAGCTCAAGTATTAAAAATTGCACACGAATTAAAAGATACCGATGTAAATTATTATCGCGCAGGTATTTGGAAGCCAAGAACCCGCCCTGGAATGTTTGAAGGTGTTGGCGCCTTAGGTTTAAAATGGCTACAAAAGGTAAAAGCAGAAACAGGAATGAAAACCTGTACCGAGGTTGCTAATGCCGCACATGTAAAATTAGCCTTAGAACATGACGTCGACTTATTATGGATTGGTGCGCGGTCTACTGTGAGTCCGTTTATTATGCAAGAAATTGCTGATGCCCTAGCGGGAACCGATAAAATTGTACTCGTAAAAAATCCGGTAAATCCAGATTTAGCGCTATGGCTTGGGGGAATTGAAAGATTATATACTGCGGGAATTAAAAATTTGGGCGCTATTCATAGAGGTTTTTCTACCTATGAAAAAACAAAATATAGAAACATTCCAGAATGGCAATTGGCAATTGAATTCCAAAATAGATTTCCAGATTTACCTTTAATTAATGACCCGTCGCATATTACAGGGAATCGAGAAATGATTTTTGATGTGTGTCAAACGGCATTAGACCTCAATTTTGATGGTTTAATGATTGAAACGCACTTTGATCCAGAAAATGCCTGGAGTGATGCAGCACAGCAAGTAACACCATCAAAATTAGTGCAAATTATGCGTGATTTGAAAATTAGAAAGGAATCTGATACAGAAGCTGAATACAATAACGAGCTTAGCAATTTAAGAGCTCAGATTGATGTTATTGATAGCCAATTGATTGAAACATTGGGCAGAAGAATGAAGGTTTCCGACGAGATTGGTGCTTTAAAAAAACAGAAAAATGTTGCTGTTTTGCAGTCTAACCGATGGAACCAGATTTTGGGTGCCATGATCCTGGAAGGAGAAGCTAAAGGATTAAGCGAAGAGTTTATCTTAAAAATGTTCAAAGCCATTCACCAAGAATCGATTAATCATCAGGAGAAGGTAATAAACTCCTAAATGTTGTTAAATACAGAGAAAACCGTTTTTATGAAAACGGTTTTTTTATGTTCTGAACTGTAACAAATCTATTTGAAGTGTATCTTTAAGAAAAACAAAACACAAAATATGAAAAATTATATCAGCTTTCTAGCAATTTTATTAGTCAGTAGTGCTTTTGCACAACGTACCCTAGATAAAAATATGGGGAATTTTACCGAGGTTAAGGTGTTCGATTTAATTGAAGTAAATCTGATTAAATCAGACGAAAATAGGGTTTTGGTTAAAGGTCTAAATGTCAATGATATTAATTTAGTGAACAAAAACGGTGTTTTAAAAATTCGCATGGAACTGGATAAAATTTTTAGCGGAGAAAATACCTTTGTGGAGGTGTATTATACAGATTTACAATTGATTGATGGCAATGAAGGTGCTAGAATTACCTCAAACGAAACTATTGAACAAAATACGATTGAGCTAAAAGCACAAGAAGGAGCCCAAATAAAAATAGGCTTAAAAGTAAATCATTTAGATGCAAGAGCCGTGACTGGTGGCATTATAGAAGCCTCGGGAATAGCTGAAAATCAAGATATCGTTTTAAATACGGGAGGCATTTTTGAAGGAAAAGAACTAAGAACAGAAACTACTTCAGTAAAAATCACAGCTGCGGGTGAAGCAGAAGTTTATGCCACAGAAAGCGCATCTATTTCTATAAAAGCAGGAGGCGATGTTGATGTGTATGGCAACCCTAAACAGGTCAAAGAAAAAACCTTCGCAGGCGGAAGAATTACTATTAAGGACTAACACATAGGATTGTACCATAAAGCTATAGGGGATGAACTACTTTTTTATCCCCTTTTTGTTTTTAATCCGTTTCGCAATTAAAATCTATTTCATTTAAAAGTCGTTATTTTGCAATTCACAATTGGCACACATACGTAATGATAGGAATTGTATATAAATCTACTGGAAGTTGGTACACGGTAAAAGCTCAAGACGGAGACTTTTATGAGTGCCGAATTAAAGGTAAATTTAGAATTCAAGGCATTAAAAGTACCAATCCTGTAGCCGTTGGTGACTCGGTATATTTTGACATTGAAAAAATTGGGGACGAAACCATAGGTATTATCACTAAAATTGCAGACCGAAAAAATTATATTATCCGTAAATCGGTAAACTTATCAAAACAAACGCACATCATTGCGGCCAATTTAGACCAAGCTTTTTTGATGGTTACCTTAAACAATCCGCCTACATCCACCAGTTTTATAGATCGTTTTTTAGTGACTTCGGAGGCCTATCACATACCGGCCATCTTGCTGTTTAATAAGGTTGATACCTATTCTGAAGACGAATTAGGGGAAGTAAAATACTTGGCTGCCTTGTATCGAAATATTGGCTATACTTGTATTGGAATATCTGCCACTACGGGTAAAAATATCGATCAACTTAAAGCCTTGATGCTTGATAAAACCAGCATGTTTTCTGGGCATTCAGGGGTAGGCAAATCCACTTTGGTAAATACCATTGAGCCTAAATTAAATTTAAAAACGAAGAAAATTTCAGAGCAACATTTACAAGGGCAACACACCACCACTTTTGCTGAAATGTTCGATTTAGATATGGGGGCTAGAATCATTGATACCCCTGGCATAAAGGGTTTTGGAATAGTAGACATGGAAAAAGAAGAGATTGGAGATTATTTTCCAGAGTTTTTTAAACTAAAACAAAATTGCAAGTTTAATAATTGTTTGCATTTAGAAGAACCCAATTGCGCCATTAAAAATGCTTTAGAAATCGATGAAATTGCATGGAGCAGGTACCGCAGTTATGTACAAATGATAACGGGAGAGGAAGAAAATTATAGAACTGACATTTACGGAGAGAAAAAGTGAGAGTAGTTTTACAAAGGGTTTCAAGAGCAAGTGTTAGGGTTGACGATCAACTTATTTCAGAAATAGAAAGTGGGCTCCTCGTACTTTTAGGTATTGAACATGAAGATTCAGAAGAGGATGCGGATTGGTTGATTAGAAAAATTATCAACTTACGCGTATTTAATGATGCTGAAGGTATCATGAATCAATCGCTGCTCCAAAGCGAAGGAAATGTTATCGTTGTAAGCCAGTTTACCTTGCACGCTAGCACAAAAAAAGGCAATAGACCTTCGTATATAAAGGCAGCAAAACCAGAGGTGGCCACACCGCTTTACGAACACTTTGTTAGGCAGTTAGAAACTGAATTAGGAAAAAAAGTGGGTACAGGTATTTTTGGTGCTGACATGAAGGTAGCGTTGTGTAATGATGGTCCCGTGACTATTGTGATAGACTCTAAAAACAGAGAATAGCATTTTTTTATCGAATTCTTTAATGCTTTTGTAAGAAATTATCTTATTTTGGTTTTCCTAAAGACCAAACCAAAAGTAATGCGCTTTTTTATCTCCCTTACAACCCTAATTTTTTGTCAGTTACTGAGCTCACAAAATATAAACTACGCCTCTATACTCATAGATAAAAGCCTCAAAGAAGACGCCAATGCCGTAGTTCGACACAATGAAATTTCTATTCATATTAATTCTATCGATGAATTGGTAGTTGCAAAAAGACGAGTGGTCACTGTTTTAAATAAACAGGGTGATGACTATGTGAATGCCAGAGAATGGTATGATGATTCTGAAAAAATCACGGCTATCCATGCTGTGATATACGATCAGTTAGGAAATGAAATTAATAAAATAAAACAAAATGATTTTAAAGATGTAAGTGCTGTTAGTGGTGGTACAATGTATTCAGATTCTAGAGTACTTTACTTAGAATATACGCCGGTTTCCTATCCTTACACCGTAGAATTTGTTGTTGAAACTAAAACAAAAAACACTGGTTTTATTACACCATGGCAATTTTTAGATGGGTATTATGTAAGTACAGAAAAAAGTAAGTACACCATTAGTTATGCTTCTCCGGACCTCAAACCAATTATTAAAGAAAAAAACCTTGAGAACAGCACTATTGTTAAAACAAATACCGAGAACAGTATTAGCTACGAAGCAAGCAATATTAAAGCTATTAAATACGAAGAATTAGCGCCATCTTTTATTGAAATTAGCCCCCAAATACATCCGAGGATGGTGAATTTTAATTATGAAGGTTTTCGAGGTACTATAAACAATTGGCAAGAAGTAGGTTCATGGATGTACACCAATCATATCGCTGATAAAGACGAACTTCCCTTACCTACTATTAACCTTATTAAAGCATTGACAGCAAGCGCATCCAATGATCTCGAAAAAGCAAAAATAATTTATAAATATGTTCAAGAAAATACGCGCTATATCAGTGTTCAGGTCGGAGTGGGTGGTATTCAGCCTATTAGCGCTATTGAAGTTGATCGGGTAAAATACGGCGATTGTAAAGGCTTGACAAATTACACAAAAGCCTTGCTTAACGAAGTGGGTGTCACATCGTACTACGCCCATGTAGAATCAGGGGATACTAAAGTAAGTTTTGAGACCGATTTTCCAGACTTATGGGCCGGGGATCACGTAATTTTAGCGATTCCGTATGAGAATAAATTATATTGGGTAGACTGCACGTCTCAAGTGCATCCGTTTGGTTTTATAGGTGATTTTACAGATGGAAGGCAGGTTTTATTAATTAAGCCAGAAGGTGGCGAATTGGCAACAACTCCAGCCTATTTAAATGGTGATAATTATCAAAAAACCGAAGGGAAATATTCAATTTCAGATGATAATACAGTTCATGGACAGGTTACAATCCTTACGAAAGGTATTCAATATGACAATCATTTTAGAATAAAGGATAAAACACCAGACGATATTGTAAAGTATTACAAGAGTATTTGGAGCTACGTAAATAACTTAACTATTGAGAGCTATACTTTTGAGAATGACACGGATACCATTGTTTTCCGTGAAAATGTATCGATAACAGCAGACAATTACGCAACGAAAAGCGGGGAGCGCTTGCTTTTTTCTCCTAATTTTTTCAATAAAAATGTCTTTGTTCCTAAACGCTACAGAAACCGACAGTTTCCATTGGAAATTCAACGAGGTTATTTAGATGAGGATGAGATAAGTATAGAATTACCTTTGGATTATACCCTCGAAGCAATACCGAATGCTGTTGATATTCTAAGTGATTTCGGAACCTATACCTTAAGTTTTAAAGCCTCCGAAGATAAAAAAAGCATTTTGTACACCCGTAAACTATTCATAAAAGAAGGTAAATACCCGAAGGAAAGCTATGAATCTTACAGGAACTTTAGAAAAGAAGTTGCCCAAAATGATAGTTCCAAAATAGTACTGATCAAAAAATAAACCAATAAATTTAACTGAAATGAAAAACCTATTATTTACACTATTCCTTTTATTTTTTCTTTTTTCTGTGACAGCTCAAAATTATGATTTTGGAAAAGTTTCAGAAGAAGAATTAGAGGAAAAATTTCATCCTACTGATTCATCAGCTGCTGCAGCTGTTTTATATCGTTCCGTTAACCTTAAGTATGAATACTCTCAATCAACGGGATTTAAATTAGTTACAGATGTTAGAGAGCGTATTAAAATTTACAAAAAAGAGGGTTTTAATTATGCAACGGTATCAGAATTATTGTATCTGAGTGATGCTGGTAATGAAAAAGAATCATTTAGAGGACTAAAAGCGTATACCTATAATTTGCAAGATGGTAAAATAGATGAGAGTAAATTAAAAAGTAATGAAACTTTTACTGAAGAAGTATCAAAATATTACGAAAGAGAAAAATTTACGCTGCCTAATGTAAAGGAAGGAAGCGTTATAGAGTTTATGTACACTATATATTCTCCTTTTTTTTATAATATAGATGAGATTGTCCTTCAATATGATATTCCCATTAAAAAACAAGAAATATCGGTCGAAATACCTGAGTATTTTGCGTTCAATCCCAATGTAAAAGGTTACTTAAATGTTTTCCCAAAGGAAAGTAAAAAATCGGGTAAAATTATGTTGAGTAGTAAAACTCGGAGTGGCGGAAGTTTTAATGATGCGCCTAAAACTACCGTTAATAGAAGTACCATTGATTATATCATTAATATATCAGAGTTTGCCATGCAGGATGTTCCAGCTCTAAAGGAAGAACCTTATGTAGATAATATTAATAATTATAGATCAGCGGTGAATTACGAGTTGCAGTATATTAACTTTCCTGAAGAACCAATGAAAACCTATGCCACCACTTGGGAAAAAGTAGCAAAAAACATCTATGATAGTCCCGATTTTGGTAGCCAAATAGATAATACGCGGTATTTTAAGGACGATTTAGTCCAAATTTTAGCCAATGCATCCACTGATGTTGAAAAAATGAATAGTATTTTTTACTATGTACAAAAAACTATGAACTGGAATAACTATTACAGTAAGTATACGGACCAAGGCGTAAAAAAAGCATTTAAGGAAAAAACGGGAAATGTGGCAGATATCAACTTAATGCTAGTCGCTATGTTAAAAGAAGCAGGCCTAAAAGCATTTCCAGTTTTGGTAAGTACAAAAAATAACGGAATTCCAATTTTTCCAACACGAGAAGGTTTTAATTATGTCATTGCCTCGGCAGAAATAAATAATGAAATTATTTTACTCGATGCTACCAATAAATATGCAGAGCCAAATGTAATTCCAAATAGGGCATTAAATTGGTTTGGCAGGCTTATTAAAGAAGATGGTTCCTCGGTGTCAATTCTATTAGGGGCGGCAGCTCAGTCGGGAGAAGTAAATATGATTCAAGCTACTTTGAGCAATAATGGTGCGGTTAAGGGTGCAATGCGAACCATATACAATAAATATAATGCATACAATTTTAGAAATTCTAATAACGAAATTAGTGAGGATTCTTACATAGAAAAGCTTGAAAACAAATATAATGGGATGGAAATTTCTAATTATACTTTAGATCATAAAAATGATTTAGGTGAAGCCATTACTGAAAAATTTGAATTTTATGTAGAAAATCAGGCAGATGTAATAGGGGACAAAATTTATTTTTCACCTTCTTTATTCAAGACAGAAAAATTAAACCCGTTTAAACTAGACGAAAGAAACTACCCTGTAGATTTTGGATATGCTTGGGAAGAGCGATTAATGGTGAATGTCACGATTCCAGATGGCTATAAAATTGAGTCAATGCCAGAACCTATAGCTATTAATTTACCAAATAATCAAGGGTCTTTTAAATACAACCTTTCAAAGTCAGATAAGGAAATAAAAATAATGGTGAATATTGATATTAGCACTTCTATGATACAAGTACAAGAGTATAGTGCTCTAAAAGAATTTTATAAACTTTTAGTGGAGAAAGAAACAGAAAAAGTAGTTTTATCTAAAATTTAAGATGATGAATATTACCAATGCACAAAAGGCGGTTGACGATTGGATTAAGGAACATGGTGTTCGGTATTTTAATGAACTCACCAATATGGCACAACTTACGGAAGAAGTAGGAGAGGTGGCTCGTATTATTGCTCGAAGGTATGGTGAACAAAGTGAAAAAGAATCAGATAAAACCAAAGATTTAGGAGAAGAATTAGCAGACGTTGTATTTGTGGTGTTGTGTTTGGCGAACCAAACCGGAATAGATCTGCAAAAAGCTTTTGATGAAAAATTAGCTTTAAAAACCAAACGCGATCATGATCGGCATCACAATAACAAAAAGCTCTAATTAGACCAATTTTTGATGGCTAGAATCTTTTTTAGAGACTTCTTGCCTTATATTTACAGCTTCATTTATTACGTTTAAAACTTTATTACAGCCACTATTTTGAAACTACATTTAATCTCGCCGACAACAAACCTGATTCATGCTTCTCTGAAGATTACTGGTTCTAAAAGCGAATCTAATCGTATTTTACTACTACAAGCATTGTATGCGAATATCAGTATTGAAAATATCTCAAATTCTGATGATGCGCAAGTCATGCAACAAGGTTTAAAAATTAGTGAAGGCGAGGTAGATATTCATCACGCTGGAACGGCAATGCGTTTTTTAACGGCTTATTTTGCGATGCAAGAAGGCAAAGAAGTAGTTTTAACAGGCTCGCAGCGGATGACCGAGCGCCCCATTGGTGTTTTAGTAGCCGCTTTAAAAAGCTTAGGTGCTGATATCAATTATGTGAATAATGAAGGTTTTCCTCCCTTAAAAATTACAGGTAAAAAAATCACAAAGCAAAAAGTAACACTTCCAGCCGATATAAGCAGCCAATATATTTCAGCGCTGCTATTGAACGCATCGAGTTTAGAAAACGGATTAGAAATAACCTTAGTTGGTAAAATAACTTCTGTTCCCTATATAAAAATGACGCTTGCTTTATTATCTCAATTAGAAATTGAAACTACTTTTGAAGGCAATACCATTAAAGTTTTTCCTAAAAAAGAAGTGAGGGCTAAAACTTTAGTGGTGGAGTCTGATTGGAGTTCCGCATCCTATTTTTATAGTATTTGCGCCTTAGCGGAAATAGGTTCTGAAATCACCTTGTCGGCCTATCATGAAAATAGTCTTCAAGGCGATAGTATTTTAGCAACAATTTACAAGTCTTTTGGTGTAGTAACAACTTTTGATGGGCATCAAGTGATACTAAAAAAAGTATCCCATCATCAATCGGCAGTATTACATTTAGATTTAGCCAACGCACCTGACATTGCACAAACCATAGCGGTGAGTTGTTTTGGATTGGGAATGGCGTGTCATTTTACAGGCTTACACACCTTAAAAATCAAAGAAACAGATCGCTTAGAAGCATTAAAAACAGAGTTGTCAAAACTAGGTGCTAAGATTTCAGTAACGGATAAAACACTTACGTTAAATGCTTCCAACGAAATAAAGAAGAATAGAGCCATAGACACCTATAATGACCATAGAATGGCTATGGCTTTTGCACCTTTAGCCTTAAGAACATCAATTTTCATCAATGACGCTGAAGTGGTTTCAAAATCGTATCCAGATTTTTGGAAAGATATGATTTCGTTGGGTATCAAGGTAGATTGATTTGAAGTTTTCTTAGTGATAAAATATAGCAATTTTGCTCTTTTCTAAGCTTACAACTGGCTCACTTTTAGGATACAAAACCGAGCATCCAAAAGCTAATTGTCACGTTTCCAAAATATAAACACGTATTTACTTGACAAGGCCCTATTCATAATAGTATCTTTGCAGTCGCATAAACAATAACAAAAAAATCTATATGAAATTATCCGGTTTTAGCTTTGAACTTCCTGAAGAACTTTTAGCAGAATACCCATCAGAAAATAGAGATGAATCTCGATTGATGGTCATTCATAGAGAGACAGGTAAAATTGAACATAAAATGTTCAAAGACATGATTGATTATTTCGATGAAGGTGATGTCATGGTGTTGAATAATACCAAGGTGTTTCCAGCCAGGCTCTATGGTAATAAGGAAAAAACAGGAGCTCGTATAGAAGTTTTTTTGTTGAGAGAGTTAAACGAAGAGCAGCGTTTATGGGACGTTTTAGTTGATCCAGCAAGAAAAATTAGAATTGGTAATAAATTGTATTTTGGTGATGATGATACTTTAGTCGCTGAGGTAATTGACAATACAACGTCTAGAGGTAGAACACTTCGTTTTTTATATGATGGTTCTTATACCGATTTTAGAAAAAAATTAAAAGAATTGGGTGATACTCCCTTACCTAAATACATTAAAAGAGAAACTGAAGCTGAAGATGCAGATCGTTACCAAACTATATATGCAAAACATGAAGGAGCAGTAGCTGCCCCAACGGCAGGGCTACATTTTTCCAAGCACTTATTAAAACGATTGGAAATAAAAGGAATTGATTTTGCAGAACTTACCTTGCATGTTGGTTTAGGTACTTTTAACCCTGTTGAGGTGGAAGATTTATCTAAACATAAAATGGATAGCGAAGAACTTATTATTGAAGAAAAAGCTACCGAAACAGTAAACAATGCTAAAAAGCATAAAAAGAGAATTTGTGCCGTTGGTACTACGGCTATGCGTGGTTTAGAAAGTGGAGTATCTTCTCAGCAAACCTTAAATACCTATGAGGGCTGGACCAATAAATTTATTTTCCCTCCCTACGATTTTAGTATTGCGAATTGTATGATTACGAATTTTCATTTACCAAAATCAACTTTGTTGATGATGGTTTCGGCATTTATGGGCCATGATTTAATGAAAAAAGCCTATAAAGAAGCTATTCTAGAGCAATATAAATTTTATTCTTATGGCGATGCCATGTTAATTATATAATTTTATTATAAACAAACATCCTGCTACCGCTAGAACAAAAATTTAGCGTAGCAGGTTTTTTTTATCCTATCTTTAACCTGTGGAAACTATTCAAAAGAAAGACATTCGAGCCCTGACACGTGAACAACTTCGTGCGTTTTTTGAAGCCAACGGCGACAAAGCTTTTCGAGGGAATCAAGTGTATGAATGGCTTTGGCAAAAATCTGCTCACTCTTTTGAGGTGATGACGAACCTATCGAAAGCCACAAGAGATATGCTAGAAAGTAATTTCGTCATCAATCATATCAAGGTTGATGTTATTCAGCGAAGTACGGATGGCACCATAAAAAATGCGGTTCGTTTACATGATGATTTAATTGTAGAATCGGTTTTAATCCCTACAAAAACGAGAACTACGGCATGTGTCTCAAGCCAAGTTGGCTGCAGTTTAGACTGTAAGTTTTGTGCTACTGCGCGCTTAAAACGCATGCGAAATTTAAACCCTGATGAAATTTATGATCAAGTGGTGGCCATTGATAATGAAAGCAGACTGTATTTTGATCGTCCGCTAAGCAATATCGTGTTTATGGGGATGGGAGAACCTTTAATGAATTACAACAACGTTTTAAAGGCAATAGAAAAAATCACTTCTCCTGAAGGCCTAGGGATGTCGCCAAAACGAATTGTAGTTTCTACTTCAGGTGTGCCAAAAATGATTCGAAAAATGGCAGATGATGAGGTTAAATTTAAACTCGCTGTTTCCTTACACTCCGCAATTGATGCTACAAGAACATCTATAATGCCTTTTAATGCCAAATTTACACTCAGTGATTTACGCGAATCTTTGCAATACTGGTATGCTAAAACAAAAAGTAGAATTACTTACGAATATGTGGTTTGGCAAGGTATAAATGACCAACAGAGCGATGTTGATGCCCTCGTTGATTTTTGCAAGTTTGCACCTTCAAAGGTTAATTTAATAGAGTATAATCCGATTGATGACGGACAGTTTCAGCAAGCCTCAAATGCAGCCATAGATAGGTATGTGTATACCTTAGAAAAAAATAATATTGCAGTAACTGTACGCCGTTCTCGTGGAAAAGATATCGATGCTGCATGTGGACAATTAGCGAACAAATCCTAGGGTGCAACCGTTAAACCTAAATAGCGAACACCTGCTCAATTAATATTTTAGAATCGTTATTTCTGATTCCTTTTTGTTAATTTAGCGGGGTACAATATATAAGCCCTTGCCGGGATAATTGCTAGTGAAAATAGTAGCTCAAATAAAGGAACCCATCAATATGGAAATGGAACTTTTTGAAAAAAAGTTTTATGAATCCATGACTTCAAAGGTGGCGCTATTAAACAGAATTACCCATTACATCGTGAATAGAAAAGGAAAGCAAATGCGACCAATGTTTGTTTTTCTAACGGCTAAAATGATCAATAATGGTGAGGTAAATGAGCGCACGTATAGAGGGGCTGCCGTCATAGAACTGATTCATACCGCCACCTTAGTTCATGACGATGTTGTGGATGAAAGTTACAAACGCCGCGGTTTCTTCTCAATTAATGCCTTATGGAAAAATAAAATTGCGGTTCTGGTCGGTGATTATCTGTTGTCTAAAGGTTTGCTTTTGTCGATTGATAATGGAGATTTTGATTTGTTAAAAATTATATCCATTGCCGTTCGTGAAATGAGTGAGGGCGAATTATTACAAATTGAAAAAGCAAGGCGCTTAGATATCACAGAAGAGGTATATTACGAAATTATACGCCAGAAAACAGCTACCCTAATAGCGGCTTGTTGTAGTTTAGGTGCTTGTGCGGTAAAGCCAGAATCGGAAGAGGTCGAAATCTTTAGAAAATTTGGTGAATACTGCGGAATGGCTTTTCAAATTAAAGATGATTTGTTCGATTATGGAAACGAAGCCATTGGTAAACCTACAGGAATCGACATCAAGGAGCAAAAAATGACCTTACCTTTAATCCATGTGCTGAATACCTGTAGCCCACAAGAAAAAAAATGGCTCATTAATTCCATCAAAAATCATAATAAGGATAAAAAAAGAGTCAAAGAAGTTATTGCTTTTGTAAAAAATAATGGAGGGCTGGCGTATGCAGTAGGCAAAATGCTCACTTTTAAAGATGAGGCCTTAAAATTACTAGCACATTATCCAGATTCAGCCTATAAAAATTCATTAGAACTGATGGTGAATTACGTGGTAGACCGAAAAAAGTAAACAGCTTTTTAATTTTATTGTGCTAGTTTCCAAAGCATTTCATAGGCACTCGTCTAAATCATTTTTTAATGATTTGCAATTAGAGATTTAAAAAATAGCTCTTTTGATTTAATATAATTTGATTGATTATCAGTAGTTTACTGTTTTTTTGTTCGTTTATTTTAAAAATAGTTGAGGAGTCAGGCAACCTTTTTACAACAAGACTCGTCTATCTTTATAGAAACCTAAAGGAATGGTCTTTTGTTGAAGGCTAAGAAATTTTAACCTGTGAAAATAATTCCATTTTATACCAATGAAAAGCAGCTCATAAAAAAGGCTTGCTCCGGAAACGGAGAAGCTCAAAAGCAGGTGTATGAAAAGCATGCGCCTAAGATGTTAAGTGTTTGTCGGCAGTATATAAAAGATGTTGCTTTTGCAGAAGATGTAATGATTATGGGCTTTGTTAAGGTATTTAAATATTTAGATACTTTTAAGTTCGAAGGTAGTTTTGAAGGTTGGATTCGCAGGATAATGGTTCGAGAAGCTATAACCCACCTTCGTAAAAACCAATTTGTTGTTTTTGATGATGAGTTGTATGATAAACATACACAGCATCAAATTGAAGTGGAGTCAGGTATTGATGTTGAAGAAATACAAGGCTTGATAGATCAACTTCCAGAAGGCTATAAAATGGTATTTGTGTTGTATGCTGTTGAAGGCTATAAGCATGCTGAAATCGCAGCGATGTTACAGATTTCAGAAAGTACTTCAAAATCGCAATTGTTTAAAGCACGGCGAATTTTACAAGAGCAGTTAAAGGAAACTAAAAAATTAAACTATGGCACCCATTAAATTCGAAGAAGCAATAAAAGAAAAGTTAGAGGGTCGTACCATACCACCTTCTCCACAAGCTTGGGAGAAAATTTCAGGTCAAATTACTACCGCGCAGAAACCAACTAAAAAAGGTATTGCCTGGTATGCTATCGCCGCCAGTGTCATCGGCTTGTTGATAGCGATGCTCATATTTTATAAGGCAGACAGAGAAACCATGGTTCAAGAGAAGCCTGTGGTTTTTACCCCAAAAAATAAGGCTGATAAAGAATTGCCACAACTAAAAGAAGGGCTTATAGAAATAAGTGGCAATTCAGGTGCTATAGCTAAGACTAAAGAGTTAAACATAAGTACTTCTATAAATAAAGTAGCGCCGAACCATACTATTACGGCTCAAAATAACGCGGCATTGCCTATGGCGCAAAAACCTAAATTACAATTAGAGCACCAAACGAACTTAGCTATAGATATTTTAATTGATGAAAAAATTAATTTAGTGGTAGCACAAGTCGATGCCTTAGCCTTGCAGAATTCTACCGTTTCAGATGCTGAAATTGATGCTTTATTGCGAAAGGCGCAAGAGCAGATTTTAACACAGGAACTCTTTAAAGAATCAAATAGCATTGATGCCTTGGCGTTATTAAACCAAGCAGAAACAGAGCTAGATTTATCAGTTCGAGACCAGCTTTTTGAAACTTTAAAAAATGGCTATTTAAAGGTGAGGACCGCTTTAGCTGACCGGAACAAGTAAAATCATTATTATTTTAACCGTTAAAAACGACTTCTTCAAACTGAAATTTGTAAAGGAGCAGGGAATAGTTTATTCATTAATCAATCATCAAAAACAACTCGTATGAACAACAAACTAAAGTACATCGTCATTTTATTTTTTGCTTTTGCCTTGCAACAGAGCACTGCACAGGACAAAAAAAATTATGAAACCAGTGTAGAAAAATTAGAAAAGCTTAAAACTGAAATCACATCTCAGGAAAAAGAAGCCTTAAAGATTGAAATTGAAGCAATTAATAAGCGTTTAGAGAAAAAACAAATAAGCGAAAGTGAAGCGCAAACGCTAAAAGAATCAGCGGCTAAAAAACGAGCCCTAAATATTGAAAATAGACTGAGTATTGTAGATAATCAAATTGCCCTTATTGAAAGAAATCAAGGTAAAGTTCTTGAATTGGATACAATAAATAAAGTTAGTAAAATAGAAATAGGATTTGGTCACAAAGATGATCATGATGATAAAATATTCGGAATTAAACTTAGCGATTCTAAAAAAAACTATGAATTAAAATACGACGTTAGAACCTACTCAGATATGGTCATAGCTGTAGGTTTTAACAACGCTGTGATCGATGGGCAGGTCCTTGATGATTCGCCGTATAAAATAGGGGGCAGTCGATTTTTTGAAATGGGTTGGCAATGGCGAACCCGTGTTTTTCAGAACTCTAATTTTCTACGGTTCAATTACGGATTTTCTTTTCAGTTTAATGGACTTAAACCAACCGATAATCGCTATTTTGTAAATAACAATGACGAAATAGTTTTAGAAGAGTTTGATGTAGAATTAGACAAAGCAAAACTGCGCATGGATAACTTAGTATTCCCTTTTCATTTTGAATTTGGACCCTCAAAAATGCGTAAAAATGAGAATTCTATTCGCTATAGTTTAGATAAACGGTTTAGAGTCGGGCTAGGTGGTTACGGTGGTTTTAATTTAGGTACACGTCAAAAATTAAAGTATGAACGCGATGGTGACAAAGTAAAAGATAAATTAAAAAGAGATTACAACACCAGCAATTTAATTTATGGGCTTAGTGCCTATGCCGGTTTTGGTGGCACCACTTTATATCTGAAATACGATTTAAATCCTATTTTTAAAGATGCTTTGGTGGAGCAAAACAATATTTCTCTAGGCTTGCGATTTGACCTATAGTCATAGGCAATTCGACTTATGGAATTAGGAACATTAAAAGTCTTAAGCTATACGTGCATGCAGTAGCAACTTACAAATTATGTAAAGAGTAGTTTCAAAGAATACGAATACCGATTTACATCATGAAAACCTACACGCTCTAATTCGCTTTTTCTGCGGATGAGCTTGTAGGTTTTTTTACTATCAGAACACACTGTTAGGTGTTTTTAAAGCGATTAGAGCGTACTTTTAATAGTCTCCTATTCTGGCACACATTAGATTGTAACTTTTCATGTGAAGGGCCCAGGAATCGATGACAGCTTTTTATCCAAAGGCCTGTCAAAAGGGTAGCCGGTTTTAGCCTTGCGGTAAAGAAAATCTAATGACCCTAAACCCTTTGCCTATAAAATTTTGGTTATATTTGAATCTTTTTCCATTATAAAATGGCAGCACTTTAAAACTCGAATTGAAGTAACCTTTAAATCTATAATTTGATTTCAAAAACCACCATCGATCAAGTATATGAAACCGCCCGTTTAGAGGAGGTTATTGGTGATTTTGTACAATTAAAAAAATCAGGAGCTAATTATAAAGGTTTAAGTCCGTTTACCGATGAACGTTCGCCTAGTTTTATGGTCAGTCCCGTAAAGCAAATATGGAAAGATTTTAGTAGTGGAAAAGGAGGAAATGTGGTGGCATTTTTAATGGAACATGAGCATTTTACCTATCCTGAGGCTATAAAATACTTAGCCAAAAAGTACAGTATTGAAATCGAAGAAACTGAGCAAACTAGCGAGCAAAAAGTTCAGGCCGACGAGCGCGAAAGCATGTATTTAGTGTCGGAATTTGCTCAGAAATATTTCTCTCGAATTTTATGGGAAAGCGAACTAGGAAAAGCAATAGGACTTAGTTATTTTAAAGAACGTGGTTTTACGGATGAAACCATCAAAAAATTTGCTTTGGGATATTGTTTAGATCATTGGGACGCTTTTACCAACGAAGCTTTAGATAAAGGTTATCAATTAAAATATTTAGAAAGTACCGGCTTAAGCATTGTAAAAGAAAATCCAGAGCATCCTGCGAACAGCAAAAAGTTCGATAGGTTTAAAGGTCGCGTTATGTTTCCTATACAATCTATGAGCGGTCGGGTACTTGGATTTGGAGGTAGAATTTTAATAAACGATAAAAAAGCAGCCAAGTATTTAAATTCTCCTGAAAGTGATATTTACCATAAAAGTAAAGTATTATACGGTATTTTTCATGCAAAACAAGCCATTGCAAAAGAGGATAATTGTTATTTGGTAGAAGGCTATACTGATGTAATTCAGTTTCATCAGCGGGGCATTGAGAATGTAGTAGCCTCTAGCGGAACCGCATTGACAGCAGAACAAATTCGATTGGTAAACCGACTTACTAAAAATATAACGGTTTTGTTTGATGGTGATGCTGCAGGATTAAGGGCTTCTTTACGAGGTATCGATCTTATTTTGGAGCAAGGGATGAATGTCAAAGTCTGTTCTTTTCCTGAAGGAGAAGATCCAGATAGCTTTGCTAAAAATAATAGTTTAGACGAGGTTAATGCGTATTTAAAAACGAACGCTAAAGACTTTATTCAATTTAAGGCTTCTCTCTTAATGAAAGAAGCTGCAAACGACCCCATTAAAAGGGCTGATACCGTTCGCGATATTGTTCATAGTATTTCTAAAATTCCAGATCGAATTCAAAAAGAAATTTATATTCAGGAGTGTGCTCAAATCATGAATATTTCCGAAGGCGTTTTGTTTAATACACTCGCTCAAATTGGAAAAAAGGATATGGCCGATGCCAACAAAAAAGTAAAAGAGAATCAAAAAGCTTTTGAAGTGGTTCGTAACGAGGCAGCTACCCAAAAAGTCGATGTGCAGTTTGAGCTAGAACGCAAGATTATTGAAATTTTACTGTTATACGGCCATACATCACAACGCTTTGAAGATTTAATTCTCAAAGAAAATGAAAAAGGGGAATTAGCCTTAGAGCCTGAATTTTTAGATGCTAAGGTGTACGAGAAAATATTTTTAGACTTACAGGACGATGAAATAGAACTTAGTAATGGCAACTTTAAGCGCATTTATAAAACATTAGTCCAAGAACTTAATGAAAACGAAAATTTTACGGTTCAAACGTTCATAGCCTCTTTAGAACAAGATATGGTATCAGAAATATCGTCTATTTTAATGGAGGAAGAAAAGTATATTTTGCATGATTGGGCCAGTAAAGATATTTATCCTAAGAGTAAAGATCAAGGAATTTCTCAATTGGCGAGCGAAACAATTTTAACTTTACGTTGCTTTTTAATCAAAAGAAGAATACATACCTTACAAAATGAAACTCAGGATGTGGAAAAGGACAATCGAGAAATTTTAGAGGAAATTATCAATTATATTCAACTTAATAAATTATTAAATCAGAAGTTAAATCGAGTTTTGTCTTAAAGTAGCGATCAGAATATTTCCTACAAAAAAACCTAGCAAAAGCTAGGTTTTTTTGTAGGAAATATTTTGTCTAATATAGTTCTAAAGCTTTCGCTTGTTGTAATAAGTCCACCAAATTGTCGACATTTAATTTTCGCATTAAACGCGCTTTGTAGGTACTTACTGTTTTTTCGTTCAAATTAAGACCAATAGCAACATCTTTATTGCGTTTACCACTGGCTAACATTTTTAAAACTTCTACTTCTCTCGAAGAAAGCTTTCTAAAGAATCTTCTTGGCTTTTTAGTGCCTTCGTCAAACGCAAGTCTTTGCGCTAGTTCATTCGTAATAAACATATCACCTTTACTTACTTTTCTTACAGCAGTAATGATATAATCTAAATCAGCGCTTTTTGACAAATACCCGTAGGCGCCTGCTCTAATAGTACTTAAGGCATAAACATCTTCTGACTGACCACTATATATCAAAACTTTAATGTCAGGGAACTCAGATTTAATTTTTCTAAGCGTTGCAATTCCATTGATTTCAGGTATGTCCATCTCTAACATGACTACATCAGGAATTACGGTCTTTAATTTTTCAAATAACTCAGCTGTTGTGGCCACGTCTCCGATAACTTCAAAATCAGAAGCGGTGTCTAAGACAAACTTTATTCCAGCTCTAACAACAGGATGGTTATCTGCAATCAATACTTTAATCATGGTTTACTTTTTTTACGATTTATTAGCTTACAAAGAAAATGCCCATAAATTCTGACATGCAATGTAAAGTTTTTTTATCTTATTTGCCTTGTAAAATTGATATTTTTTTATGGAACACCGTTCTAATTTGTTATATTTTCGTTTTATTTACTAAATTATAAGATAAATGGTTATTTCAACTCATTTGGAATCTCACAAATTGGAATAGGTACCATCTTGTGTTTATTTGCTGTATTTAGTCTTTTAAAAATTTGAAAAACCTCTTTTTCTCTTCCCTTAAAATCTTGAGAAGTTTTATTTTGGTCTGCCATGGCCATGGCCCATTCTAATTCTGGATAGGAGGCACCCAATTGATCTTCGTCTGTTCTATCATCGCCCCAAAGACCGTCTGTCGGAGCTGCGTTAATAATCTCCTCGTTGATCCCCAAAACTCTAGCAATCTCCCAAACCTCGGTCTTTAGCAAATCTGCAATAGGGCTTAAATCTACCCCACCATCGCCGTATTTGGTGTAAAAGCCTACACCAAAATCTTCTACTTTATTCCCAGTGCCAGCCACTAAATAGGTATCTAATGCTGCAAAATAGTACAAACTTGTCATTCTGAGTCTTGCCCTTGTATTTGCTAGCGACATAAAACGCTCCTCTTCATTCGCCACCTTTGGCAAAGCGGCGATCAAGCTATCAAATACTGGCGTTAAATTTACTTCCAGTTTTTTTACCCTTGTAAAATTTTCTTGTAACCAGTCAATATGTCTTGATGCTCTCCCTACTTGATCTAATTCTTGGTGAATGGGCATTTGTAAGCATAAAAGTTCTAAACCCGACTTTGCGCATAAGGCTGAAGTTACTGCAGAATCAATACCCCCAGAGATACCAATAACAAAACCATTCATTTTTGCATTCGTTGCGTACTCTTTTAACCACTTTACAATATGATTTATTATTTTTTCGGTTTGCATGGATGTTTGTTTTTCGTTAAAATCTAGTAACTTTGCAGCGTAAAAATAATGTCTGAGCAGTAATAAATAAAATAATTCTATACTACTTTATATGAAGAAGCTAATTTTTGTGGTTTTAATTTTTTTGCCACTCCTTTTTGTGAATTGTGGAGATGAAGACAAAACTGCCGAAGAAATCGATAAAATAGCCTTAGATATACAGGTTGAACGTTTTGATAAAGAGTTTGCTTCGGCCACTCTTGAAAGTTTACCCATCTTAAAAGGCAAGTATCCGTATTTATTTCCTGCGCAATACCCCGATAGTATTTGGATGGCTAAACTAAATGATACCATACAAATAGAATTGAATACTGAAGTAGAAAAGGCTTTTTCAAATTTTGATGTTCAAAAAACTAGATTAACTAGCTTATTTAAACATATAAAATATTATTTCCCAGAGTTTACAATTCCCAAAGTAATTACCTTAACTTCCGATGTGAACTATGAGAATCGTGTGATCTTAACGGATTCTTTGTTGTTGATTGGTTTAGATAATTATTTGGGTGAAGAACATAAATTCTACCAAGGATTTCAAGGCTATGTAAAAAAGGGATTGGATGAAAAATATTTGGTTTCAGATGTAGCTTCAGAATTTTGTGGTTCAATACTACCCCAACGAAGAGGGAGAACCTTCTTAGATCAAATGATTTACTTTGGAAAAACCCTGTATTTGAAAGATAAAATAATGGCTTTTGAGTCAGAAGAACAGCGTATCGCCTATACAGCAGAACAATTAGAATGGGCTAAATTAAACGAAGAAGATATTTGGCGTTATTTTGTGAATAGAGATTTATTGTATAGTACAGATAAGCAATTACAACCTAGATTTTTAGACCCAGCTCCTTTTTCTAAGTTTCAATTAGAATTAGATAACGAATCACCTGGTAGAATTGGCAGGTATGTTGGATGGCAGATTGTGCGTGCATTCATGGAAAATAACGACGTAGATTTTAATCAAATGCTAAGAATTCCGGCGGAAGAAATTTTAAAGAAATCAAATTACAAACCTAGAAACTAATGGGTATACTTCACACCTCAGAAATATCATTAAAAGTAGGCTTAGACGAGAATCGTGTGCCCGAAGAACTTACATGGTCTGCTCAAGATGGTGGCATAGATAACGAGGAGGCAAAAGCCATGTTGTTATCTGTTTGGGATAGCAAAAATAAAGAGTCTTTAAAGATAGATTTATGGACTAAGGATATGCCTGTAGACGAAATGAAAATTTTCTTTCATCAAACATTAGTTTCCTTGTCTGACACTTTCATGAAAGCAACCCAAGACGAGAAAATGACAGCAACTATGAAAGATTTTTGTGATTATTTCGCCGAAAAATTAGAATTAAAAAAGTAAACATATAGCGAAGACGGTTCAGTTTGTAGAGGATGAGGCGGTACCATGATTTTTTAGGTTAAAAAACAATTCATGCAACAACAAAAACAAGAACTCAAAAAACTAATCTATATTTATAATGCAAGTTCAGGAAAGAAAAATGCCTTTTTAGATGTTGCACATAAACTCTTTAGCCCAAGTACCTATGATTGCAAGTTGTGTGCTATTACTTTTGGTACATTTCAAGAGAAAATTCTTTGGAAAAAATTTAGAAAATCCTCCAAAATTCCCATGGAATTTTTGCATAAGGATGAATTTTTGAAAGCCTATGCCTCTAAATTCGGATTTAAAACCACCTATCCAGTGGTGCTGGCAGAAACAAACTACAACCTAGAGTTTTTTATCGGCACAGATGAACTTAAGGTCTTAGCAAGTGTGAACGATTTAATAGAATTGGTAGAAAATCGTTTAGATTAAATCGGCCCAATTATTTTTCTTAAAGTTTTCATTCAGGCTGTCTATATACTGTAATACCTCTTCTTGCCCAATGCCATTAGTGGAAGAAGTGATAAAGTAATTAGGTGCTTCTTCCCAAATGCTGGCTAATAATTGCTGCATATAGCGCTCAACATTTCGTTCAATAGCCTTTGGTTTTAGTTTGTCGGCCTTGGTAAAAATAATAGAAAACGGAATCTGATGTTCACCCATCCATTGCATAAACTCTAAATCAACAGGTTGTGGCTCATGGCGTATATCAATCAAAACAAAGGCACTTACCAATTGTTTGCGTTCTAAAAAATAATCGGTAATATACTTCTGAAACGTTTTTTTATCTTTTTTAGAAACTCTGGCGTACCCGTATCCTGGTAAATCTACCAAAAACCAATTGTCATTAATTTTAAAATGATTAATTAATTGCGTTTTTCCTGGCCTACCTGATGTTTTTGCTAAGTTTTTGCGCTGCGTGAGCATATTTATGAGTGATGATTTACCCACATTTGACCTTCCTATAAATGAATATTCAGGTATAGGGTCTTTGGGGCAATGAGTGACTTTAGAATTGCTAATAACAAATTCTGCGGACTTTATTTTCATCGGGATACACTTTTGTGTTATGCGTTGTGCAGAACCTTTAAACTTTGAAGCGCTAAGGTCCTGTAAATTTTAGAATTAAAGAATAGTGAATGTTACCTTAGAATTTTCTAGCCTTTAGCCAAGCTTCTAAAATAGTATTAAATTCCTTAGGGTGTTCCATCATGGGTGCATGGCCGCATTTTTCAATCCAAAATAGATCTGAATCCGGCAACAATTCATGAAATTCCGAAGCTACATTAGGAGGCGTTACCGCATCGTTTTTGCCCCAAATTATACAGGTTGGCGTTAACATATGTGGCAAATCTTTAGACATGTTGTGACGGATAGCACTTTTGGCAATAGCTAAGGTTTTAACTAATTTTATTCTGTCGTTTAAAGTAGCGAAAACTTCATCTATGATTTCAGGCGTTGCCACTTCGGGATCGTAAAAAACATCTTGTGCTTTTTTCTTGATAAACTCGTAGTCTCCTCTTTTGGGATACCCATCGCCCATAGCACTTTCGTAAAGTCCAGAACTACCAGTAATGACTAAAGCTTTTACTAAGTTCGGATTTAGTTTTGTGTGCAAAAGGCCAATGTGACCGCCTAAAGAATTCCCTAAAAGGATCACTTTTTTAAGTCCCTTATGCTTGATAAAACCTTCTAAAAACTTTGCAAAGCTTTTTACATTTGTTTTTAACAAAGGCATGGTATAAATTGGTAATTCAGGTACTAAAACTTTATAGCCTAATGGGGGAAAGTGTTCAACAACACCATTAAAATTACTAAGACCTCCTAAAAGTCCATGCAAAATAATAATGGGAGTGCCCTCGCCAATTTCAAGATATTTGTATTTCCCTTCAGTAATTAATGTTTCTTCCATTAACGCAGATTAACTTCTGTACGGACAAATATAAACATTTCCTAAGAAAATAAGCATACTTGTTGTAAAGAGTCTGTTTAGATGGTTTAAACACTGTTTTTATGTAGTTCGTATGCCTGTCACAATAACGCTTCAAGCTTAATTTTTGTTTTTTTAAACACAAAACGGGCTCAAATTAGGGAATTTATTAACAATGTGGTATAAAGTGGTAAATTGTGGTAATAAATTCTATATATTTGAGTTTTAAATACAAACAAGGGCTATATAGTGATCAATTTCATTGGAACATATGACTGCAAAGCAGATACAAAAGGGAGGGTCATGTTACCTGTTTCCCTGAAGCATCAAATGTCTCCTGTGCTGACCGATGGCTTTGTGATTAAAAGGTCTGTTTTTCAACCTTGTTTAGAATTGTATCCCATGAAAGAATGGAATCTTTTGATGGAGAAAATGAATAAAAAAAATAGGTTTCTCAAGAAGAACAATGACTTTATACGTCGGTTTTCTGCTGGTGTAAAGGTCGTGGAAATAGATGCTACCGGTAGATTATTGATCCCTAAGAATTTAATGGATATCGCGAAGATTTCAAAAGATGTGGTGCTGAGTTCAGCCATCAATATAGTTGAGATCTGGGATAAAGACAGTTATGAAAAGGTGTTAGAGGATACCGCTGAAGATTTTGCTGCCTTGGCAGAAGAAGTAATGGGAGGAGACGAAGATGATGTATCATAACCCAGTTTTGTTGATCGAATCTGTTGATGGTTTAGCCATCAAAAGCGGCGGTGTTTATGTTGATGTTACTTTTGGGGGTGGTGGACATTCTAGAGAAATATTAAAGCGTTTAGGGCCTGACGGTCGTTTATTTGCTTTTGATCAGGACGAGGATGCTTTAAAAAATACCATAGCAGATGAAAGGTTCACCTTGATTCATGAAAATTTTAGATTTATAAGTCAGTTTTTAAAGTTTTATGGTGTTAAAAAAGTAGATGGTATTTTGGCTGATTTTGGGGTGTCATCGCATCAGTTTGATGTTGCAGAACGTGGTTTTTCTACCCGTTTTGATGCGGATTTAGATATGCGTATGAGCAAGCGAAATACAGTTTCAGCGTACGACGTCGTGAATAAGTACGACTATGATAGTTTGCGAAACCTGTTGTTTCAATATGGTGATTTGCGAAATGCAAATGCCATGGCGACTACCATTATTGCTAGTCGAGAAGAGGGTGAAATCAAAACCACGGCACAATTAAAAGCAGTGCTAAAACAATTTTTACCAGCTCGTTTAGAGCATAAAATAGTAGCGCAGATTTACCAAGCTATCAGAATTGAAGTGAACCAAGAGATAGAAGTAATTAAGGAATTTTTAGAACAGGTGCCTGGCTTATTACATGAGGAAGGTAGGATGAGTGCCATTAGTTATCATTCCTTGGAAGATAGATTGGTGAAAAACTTTATCCGATCAGGAAAGTTTGAAGGGGAGCCAGAAAAAGATTTTTACGGAAATATGAAGCTTCCCCTAAAAAAAGTAGGAGGTCTGATAGTGCCAAGCAAAAAAGAGATCGCTGCCAATAATAGATCTCGTAGTGCTAAACTGAGAATTGCTGAGAAAAGTAAAGAAGTATAAGTGTTTTTAGAACGATTATTAAAAAAGTAATAAAAGCGATCAATTGCCATGCGAAAGGGAATATTAGACTTGTTAAAAGGAAAGTTTTTGGTAAGCGGTGAAGCGGCTCCAAAGAATTGGATTTTCATCATTTTCATTTCCTTTTTAGCTGCTGTGATGATTGCGAGTTCACATAGTGCAGATAGCAAGGTACATCAAATTGCCGCCTTAAATGAAGAGGTTAAAGAATTGCGCAGTGAGTTCATTGACGGGCAAACGGATGTTCAAAAATTAAAATTAGAATCAGAAATACTGCGAAAGTTAGGTGATGATGGGTTATATCCTTCAGAAAGTCCTCCTTTTAAAATAAGAGTTAAATCGGCTGAATAATGGCAATTACAGAAAAAAACATATTGAAACGCTTGTATATCGTGGCGGGCCTGCTGTTTATATTTGCTGTGTTTGTCGTGGTGAAACTTTTTAGCATTCAAATGACAGATGGTGACAGGTACCGCCAAATGGCTGAGGATACCACCGAAAAAGTCTTTACCATAACTCCAAATCGCGGTAATTTATATTCTTCTGATGGGAGCTTACTGGCCACTTCCGTTTCGCGTTTTAATATTCGATTTGATGCCGTTACGGTTAAGGATGCTGATTTTAAGGAAAATATTAAGCCACTTTCTCAAGCACTTTCAAAATTATTAGGAAAACCTGCATCGTACTATGAACAACTCTTGCGAAAAGCAAAGGCAAACCAAAATAGGTATGCCATAATTGCTCGAGGTTTAGATTATTCAGATTACGTTCAGGTTAAAAAATTTCCGCTTTTCGAAAAAGGACCCAATAGAGGTGGTCTTGTGGTAGAGCAAAATACAGTTCGTGAGCATTCCTTGGGGAAAATTGCAGAACGCAGTGTTGGTTACGAGCGTTTTGATGATGAAGGATATGCCACAAGGGTTGGTCTTGAAGGGGCTTTTACTGATTATTTAAGCGGAATTAAGGGCAGTCGCTTAAAGCAAAAAATCGCTAAAGGACAATGGAAGCCGATAGGGATGGATAATATTGTAGAGCCAAAGGATGGTTATGATGTGTATTCTACCATTGATGTCAATATTCAGGATATCGCCCATCATGCACTCTTAGGACAGTTAGAAAAATATAAAGCCGATCACGGTTGTGTCATTGTAATGGAAACAAAAACGGGTGAGATTAAAGCAATATCTAACCTGGGAAAAACAGAAGGTGGTAAGTATTACGAACGCTTAAATTATGCCATTGGTGAATCGCATGAACCAGGTTCTACATTTAAATTGATGTCATTGGTAGTCGCTTTAGAAGATCAAGTCATTGATACCAGTTCTATTGTTGATACTGAAAAAGGAATTTTTAAAGTATATAACAAAAGGGTTAAAGATTCTAAAGAAGGGGGTTATGGAGCCTTAACGGTGGCAAAAGCCTTTGAAGTTTCTTCGAATACAGCTATTGCAAAAATAATTCACAATAATTATAAAGATCAACCTGAAAAGTTTGTGAACCGCTTAATGAATATGGGGCTGAGCAGAGAATTAGGACTCCCTATAAAAGGGGAAGGTACGCCCGTAATTCGCTATCCAGGAGATAAAGGTTGGTCTGGAATTTCATTGGCGTGGATGTCTCACGGATATGAAGTATCCTTAACGCCCTTGCAAACTCTCACATTTTATAATGCCATAGCCAATAATGGTGAAATGTTAAAGCCTAGACTTTTAAAGGAAGTAAAAGAATGGGATAAAACTATTTATAAGTTCGACAAAGAGGTCATTAATCCCTCGATATGCTCAGAAGAAACTATTGGAAAAGTGCAAGCACTTTTGAAAGATGTGGTTGAAAAAAAACATGGTACAGGTCATGGCTTATATTCTCCTCATTTTTCTATGGCGGGAAAAACCGGTACTACTCAGAAAGATTATACTTCGAAAGACCCGAACAAACTAAAGTACATCTCTACGTTCGCAGGTTATTTTCCTGCAGATAACCCTAGATACTCCTGTATAGTAGTGATTCACGAACCTGATAAAAGTGTTGGGTATTATGGAGCTGATGTATCAGGACCGGTATTTAAATCTATCGCGCAGAAAATATATGCCACGTCTCCTTTGGTGGATGAAGTAGAAAGTTTAGAAGTAAAGAGCAGTGTATTAGATAAAAAATACCAACAATATTATGCCGAAGCGAATAAAAAGCACAATAGAGTGCCCAATGTAGAGGGTATGAGTGGTATGGATGCCATTGCAATTTTAGAAAACTTAGGGATAAAAGTAAAAGTAACGGGCAACGGTAAAGTAAAGAGACAATCTGTAAAGGATGCTAATATCAGTGAAGTAAAACTAATTGTATTAGAATTATCATGAAATCTTTAAAAGACATATTGTACGGAGTAAGTTTAACCGCAGTGAGTGGTTCTACATCTGTGATGGTCAATAAAATTTGTTTCGACTCTCGTTTGGTGGAGCTGGACGATGTTTTTGTGGCTATTCGTGGCACGCTTACTGATGGTCACGAATACATAGAAAAGGCCATTAAATTGGGGGCAAAAGCAATTGTATGTGAAAGCTTGCCTGAGGTTCTGGTGAATGAAGTCTCGTATATTGAAGTAGATAATGGCAACAAGGCATTGGCTATAATGGCATCGAACTATTATGAAAATCCTTCCAAAAATTTAAAATTAGTAGGGATCACTGGTACTAATGGTAAAACTACAGTGAGTAGCCTGTTGTATCAATTGTTTAAAAAAGCAGGTTATAAAGTTGGATTAATTTCAACCATAAAAATATTGGTGGATGATACAGCCTATAAAACAAGTCATACAACACCAGATGCTTTAACCATCAACAAGCATTTAAGTTTAATGAATGCGGCAGGGGTTGAATTTTGTTTTATGGAAGTGAGTTCTCACGGAATACATCAAAAAAGAACCGAAGGCCTAGTTTTTGAAGGTGCCATCTTCACGAATCTCTCGCACGATCATTTAGATTACCACCCTACGTTCGCAGCCTACAGAGATACTAAAAAATTATTGTTTGACAATTTAAGTAAAAAGGCCTTTGTACTAACCAATATTGACGATAAAAATGGCTTGGTGATGTTGCAAAACACGAAAGCCAGAAAATATACCTATGCCTTAAAGTCGTACGCAGATTATAGAGCTCAGATCTTAGAAAATCAGTTTAATGGTCAGTTGTTAAAAATTAATGGCGAAGAGTTGTGGTCAAAGCTCATAGGTGATTTCAATGCATACAATATGTTGGCCATTTATGCTACAGCAGATTTGTTAGGATTAGAAAAGCTAGAGATTTTGAGATTCATGAGTGAGCTTGATAATGTCGCTGGTAGATTTCAGTACTTTATTTCCAAAGAAAAAATTACCGCTATTGTTGATTATGCCCATACGCCGGATGCGCTTAAAAATGTACTTGATACAATTAATACATTGAGGACTGGAAATGAAAACGTCATCACCGTTGTGGGGTGTGGTGGCGATAGAGATAAGTCTAAGCGCCCGGTTATGGGTCATATCGCTTCTGATATGAGTACAAAAGTGATTTTTACCTCAGACAATCCTAGGACAGAACAACCAGAGGCCATACTTCAAGAGATGGAAGAAGGAGTAGAGCCTCAAAATGTTCGTAAAGTACTGGTTATAGAAAACAGGGCCCAAGCGATAAAAACAGCCTGCCAATTGGCCCATGCAAACGATATCATTTTAATAGCAGGTAAGGGCCATGAAACCTACCAAGAAACGAATGGAGTTCGAGTAGATTTTGATGATTTTCAAACAGTAAAAGACATGTTAAAAAGTCTAGACAAATAAATATTTAAAGCAGTAATAGAGAAATATTCAAAACACAACCAATAGCAACCACCAACTAAAAAATAAGATGTTATATTATTTATTTGAATTTTTAGAGAAAAACTACCAAGTACCAGGTGCCGGACTTTTTCAGTTCATCACGTTTAGGGCTGCTTTGGCTGTTTTGTTGTCTTTGTTAATTGCAACGGTGTATGGTAAAAAAATTATTCTTTACCTACAAAAAAAACAAATAGGAGAAACCGTTCGTGACTTAGGTTTAGAAGGGCAAAAACAAAAGTCAGGTACACCTACCATGGGGGGTATCATCATCATAATTGCAACGCTTATTCCAGTATTGCTTTTCGCTCAACTAGATAATATTTATGTAATGCTTTTAATCGTTACCACCCTATGGATGGGAATTATAGGTTTTATTGACGATTATATCAAAATATTTAAGAAAGATAAAGGTGGCTTAAAAGGAAAGTTTAAAGTTTTAGGTCAAGTGGTCTTGGGTTTAATTGTAGGAGCAACGCTTTATTTTCATCCAGAAGTTACCATGAAAGAACATAGTAAACTAAACTCATCACTCGTTTACAATGCTGAAAGGCAAATTAGTGAGGAGATTAAGTCTACAAAAACAACCATTCCTTTAGTAAAAAATAATGAATTAGAATATACCAGTTTTATTTCTTGGATGGGCGATGGAGCAGAAAAATACGCGTGGTTAATTTTTATTCCCATCATAATTATTATTGTTACCGCAGTATCAAATGGGGCAAATTTAACCGATGGGATTGACGGTCTGGCAGCGGGAACTTCAGCAATCATTGTCTTAACATTAGGCATTTTTACTTGGATTTCTGGAAATATTATATTCTCTAATTACTTAGACATTATGTTTATTCCACGAGCGGGTGAATTAGTAGTTTTTGTTGCTGCATTTCTTGGGGCATTAGTAGGTTTTTTATGGTACAATGCTTTTCCAGCTCAAATTTTTATGGGCGATACGGGTAGTTTAACTATTGGAGGTGTCATTGCTGTCATAGCCATTATTATTAGAAAAGAATTATTGATCCCTGTTTTGTGCGGAATCTTTTTTGCGGAATCAATCTCCGTAATGCTGCAAGTTGGGTATTTCAAATACACCAAAAAAAGATTTGGAGAAGGAAGGCGTATTTTTTTAATGGCGCCACTACATCACCATTACCAGAAAAAAGGATATCACGAAAGTAAAATTGTAACACGCTTTTGGATTGTGGGTATTTTATTGGCGATCGTAACGATAGTAACCTTAAAAGTGCGGTAGGTCATGAAAAGCTTAGTGATTTTAGGAGGAGGAGAAAGTGGGGTAGGTACTGCGATTTTAGGAAAGCAAAAGGGGTTTACAGTCTTTGTTTCAGATAAAGGCAAAATAAAAGAGAAGTATAAAAAAGTTCTTGAACATTTTGGAATTGATTGGGAAGAAGAGCAACATACTGAAGCCAGGATCTTAAATGCAGATCTAGTGATGAAAAGTCCTGGCATACCTGATAAAGTGGCTATCGTGCAACAACTCAAAAGCAAAGGAATTTCTGTGATTTCAGAGATTGAATTTGCCTCAAACTATACCGACGCGAAAATTATCGGTATTACCGGTAGTAACGGAAAAACCACAACGACCATGTTGGTCAACCACATTTTAAAAAACGAAGGATTAAACGTCGGGATGGCAGGAAATATTGGGGATAGTTATGCAAAAATGGTCGCAGAAAACAATTTTGACTATTACGTATTAGAGATCAGCAGTTTTCAGTTAGATGGTATTGTGAATTTTAGACCGCATATCGCCATTTTAACGAACATATCACCAGACCATTTAGACAGGTACGAGTATGTATATGAAAATTATATCGCCTCAAAATTTAGAATTGCCGAAAACCAAACCGAAGATGATTATCTCATTTATGATGCAGACGATAAAGATCTTACAGCCTGGCTTTCAAAACACCCTGTTAAGTCCAAATTACTACCGTTTTCTATTGAAAAAGAAGTGGTAGAAGGCGCATTTAGTTTAAACGAGAATATACAGATTATTACAAATAACGAAACACTTATAATGAAAACAGACACTTTAGCTCTAGAAGGCAAACACAATCTTAAAAATAGCATGGCAGCCTCAACAGCAGCAAAACTTATTGGTATCCGAAAAGAAACCATTCGGCAGAGTGTAGCAAATTTTCAGGGTGCAGAACATCGTTTAGAAAGCGTGCTTAAAATTCATCATGTGGCCTATATCAATGATTCAAAGGCGACCAATGTTAATGCAACCTATTACGCCTTGGAAAGTATGAAATCTCCAACGGTTTGGATCGTAGGTGGGATAGACAAAGGCAATGATTATAAATCACTAATGCCTTTAGTAAGAGAAAAAGTAAAAGCCATTATTTGCTTGGGAAAGGACAATACTAAAATCAAAGAAGCCTTTGGTAACGTTGTAGATTTGGTGGTGGAAACTTTTGCGATGGACGAAGCAGTTAAAGTAGCGTATAAATTAGCCGAACGAGGAGATACAGTTTTATTATCTCCGGCATGCGCAAGTTTTGATTTGTTTACAAATTATGAAGATCGCGGTCAACAGTTTAAAGAAGCCGTAAAAAACCTATAAGAAAGGATGGAGTTTTTCAACAAAATAAAAGGAGACAAAGCTATTTGGGCCATTGTGGCGCTCTTAGCTTTATTTTCATTTTTACCAGTCTACAGCGCGAGCAGTAACCTTGTATATGTTGTTGGGAACGGTACAGGTACAACGATAAGCTTTTTGTTTAAACATGCTTTTCTATTGGCCTTAGGCTTTGCCATTATTTATGGTGTACATAAAATTCCGACGCATTTTTTTAAAGGTTTGTCTTTAATAGCCATGCCCATTGTTTTACTGCTTTTAGTGTACACTTTGGCACAAGGAACAACCATTGGTGGTGCCAATGCAAGTAGATGGATTCGATTGCCTTTAATAGGTTTTACATTCCAAACATCAACCTTAGCAGCGGTAGTTTTAATGGCCTATGTAGCAAGGTATTTAACGAAAATAAAGGACAAATCAATACGCTTTCAAGAGAGTATTTTGCCCTTGTGGCTCCCTGTTTTTTTAGTCATAATTCTGATACTTCCAGCAAACTTTTCAACTGCAGCTATTATCTTTTTTATGGTCATGGTACTTTGTTTTTTAGGTGGATATCCTATGAAGTATCTATTGGGGATTGTGGGTAGTGGGGCTTTGTTTTTGGTCTTATTTATTTTAATAGCAAAGGCTGCTCCAGATTTATTTCCAAATAGGGTTACTACTTGGGAAAACAGAATAGACAATTTTTTAAACGGGGAAGATAGTGAAGCAGATTATCAAATTGAAAAAGCAAAAATAGCCATAGCTACGGGAGGTATTATTGGCAAAGGAGCAGGTAAAAGTGTCCAGAAAAATTTTCTACCACAAAGTTCTTCCGATTTTATTTTTGCCATTATCATCGAAGAATATGGTTTAGTAGGCGGACTCCTATTGGTCTTTTTTTACCTTTTATTACTCTTTAGAATTGTCGTTGTTGCCAACGGAAATGCTACAGTTTTTGGTAAATTATTAGTGGTAGGCGTAGGTTTGCCTATTGTTTTTCAAGCCTTTATTAATATGGCAGTCGCAGTAGAATTATTTCCGGTAACGGGCCAAACCTTGCCTTTAATCAGTAGCGGTGGAACCTCCACATGGATGACCTGTTTAGCCATTGGAATTATTTTAAGTGCGAGTAATAAAGAGGCAAGTACGGAACCTAGTTCAGTGGATGACCATGAAAATAACCCTTTAGAAGTATTAAGTGGACAATTATAGATTTATACTTTCTGGTGGTGGTACAGGCGGGCATATTTACCCGGCAATTGCTATTGCAAATGAATTAAAATCGAGGTATCCTGATGCTGAATTTTTGTTTGTTGGTGCAAAGGATCGGATGGAAATGGAAAAAGTACCTCAAGCAGGATTTAAGATTGAAGGCTTGTGGATTACGGGAATTCAAAGAAAAATAACGCTTAAAAACCTCCTATTTCCTATAAAATTAATAAGTAGTTTGATAAAGGCAAATACCATAGTAAAAAGGTTTAAACCTGATGTAGTAATTGGTACGGGAGGGTTCGCGAGTGGCCCTCTTTTAAAAAGAGCTTCAATATTGGGGATCCCTTGTGTATTGCAAGAGCAAAATTCGTATGCTGGTGTTACTAATAAATTATTAGCAAAAAAGGCAAAAAAAATATGTGTGGCTTACGATGGAATGGAACAATTTTTTCCAAAAGAAAAAATTGTAAAAACAGGAAATCCTGTGCGCAGTGACCTCGTAGCAATGAAGGTGGATCGCAAGGAAGCAATATCATTTTTTGGATTAAGTGTAGAAAAGCCGATTGTAGTTGTTTTAGGCGGAAGTTTAGGTGCAAGACGCATCAATCAATTGATCGAAAAAGAACTTGCTTATTTTGAAACTTTAGGAATTCAAGTCATATGGCAATGTGGAAAATTGTACTATCAAGACTATAAAAAGTACGAGTCAACAAGGGTAAAAGTTTACGATTTTTTAAATCGTATGGATTTTACCTATGCTGCAGCGGATATCGTTATTTCGAGAGCTGGGGCTGGTTCTGTTTCGGAATTATGCATTGTGGGAAAACCTGTGATGTATATACCCTCTCCCAATGTGGCAGAAGATCATCAAACTAAAAATGCCAAAGCATTGGTTGACCAACAGGCGGCCGTTTTAATAAAAGAAAGTGATTTAGAATCTGAATTTGAAACGCTATTTACAGATTTATTTACCGATAAGAACAAGCAAAAAATAATAGCTGATAATTGTAGAAAATTAGCCATGCCGAATGCAACTGAGGCAATTGTTGATGAGATAGAGAAGTTGTTGTTTAAATAGGTCTTGGTGGTCCTTCGCTGATTGATGGTAAATTGATTGGTAAAGTGAAAAGAAAAGAGAGAAGAGAGAAGAGAAAAGAGAGAAGAGAGAAGAGAGTAGAGAGAAGAGAGAAGAGAGAGTAGAGAAAAGAGAACAGAGAATAAAAGCATACAGCTTAATAACTATAGCTTTAAGCCTAAAGCCATGAATGAAATGAATTTAAATCAGATACAGAGCGTATATTTTTTAGGAATAGGAGGCATTGGAATGTCGGCCTTAGCTAGGTATTTCATGTTTTTAGGTAAAAACGTAGGGGGCTATGATAAAACCGAATCCCCTTTAACTTTAGAATTAGAAGCGACAGGAATGGAAATTCATTATACCGATGCCCTTTCTGAAATTGAAGCTAAATTCTTAGATAAAGCCTCTTGTTTAATAGTGTATACACCGGCAGTACCCAACGATCATGCGGAGCTTAATTATTTTAAGAATAATGGGTTTCAAATAAAAAAAAGAGCTGCTGTTTTAGGCTTGGTGACGAAAGAAACTTTTTGCTTTGCCGTAGCAGGAACCCATGGTAAAACAACAACATCAAGTATTTTAGCCCATTTGTTAAAAGAAGCGCACTTGCCTATGACGGCTTTCTTAGGTGGAATTTCAGATGATTTCAAAAGTAATTTTTATTACCAAGGTTCTGAATATTCTGTGGTTGAAGCAGATGAATTTGATCGTTCATTTTTGCAGCTTTTACCGAATATAGCCTGTATCACCTCAATGGACGCAGATCATTTAGACATTTACGGCACCGGCGAAGCACTACATGAATCTTTCAGAGAATTTGTTTCTAAAATAAAGGAAAATGGAAAATTATTGGTTTGCAATGGTTTGCCATTAGAGGGACTCACCTATGGCATAGAAGATGATTCTGATTACTGCGCAAAAAATATTAGCATACAAAACGGTGTGTATGTTTTTGATGTTCAAACACCAACAGTGCTCTATAAAGGGGTCAGATTTGGGAAGCCAGGTCGACATAACTTATTAAATGCTTTGGTCGCATTGGCCATGGCACTAGAGGCGAATGTGAAGCCTGAAAGTTTATTCCCTGCCTTAGAGCGTTTTCAAGGGGTACAACGTAGATTTTCATACCGAATTAAAAATGACGATTTTGTCTTTATTGATGATTATGCGCATCATCCGACAGAAATAAATGCAGTATTTCATGCCGTGGCAGAAATGCATCCTAATAAAAAGGTATTGGTTGTGTTTCAACCTCATTTGTTTTCTAGAACAAAAGATTTTGCCGACGATTTTGCCGCAAGCTTAGCACAATTTGAAACTGTTTTTTTATTAGATATATATCCTGCCAGAGAAAAACCAATGCAAGGCATAACGTCAGAGTGGTTATTAGGAAAAATAGAAAATCCAAATAAAAAAGTTATTCAAAAGGAAAATTTAGTCGCGGAAATTAAAAAAAATGCACCAGAAGTATTGGTGCTTATGGGTGCTGGCGATATTGGGTTAGAAGTTTCGAAAATTGAAAAAGCGTTTAACGTATGAAAATCAACTGGAACATAGTAAAAGTTGTACTGTTAATGTTTTGCATGATAGGTGTTTATGCATTTTCTAATCGTAGAAGTGGTGATAAAGTCATCACAGATTTGGATGTTCAGTTTGCCGATGGGGACAACTTATACTTAACAACGGGCATGGTTAATAAATTGTTAATACAAAATTTCCAAGGGTTTGCAAATGTGCCTAAAGAAAAATTAGTTTTGAATACTATTGAAAAAGCCATTCAGGCTAATAAAATGGTTAAAAATGTGCAAGTTTATATGACTGTAAACGGAACCTTGACGACAAAAATCGCTCAAAGGAAACCCATAGGTCGTGTAGAAGGCAATACCATATTTTATCTTGATGATGAAGGAAAGCAGATGCCACTTTCTCCAAATCATTCCGCAAGGGTTCCGATTATCACAGGGAACATTACCGGTAAAAGTTTAGAAGATGTGTTTGCAATTTTAAACCATATCAATGGCGATGACTTTTTGCATAAGAACGTTATTGGCATTCGGGCTTTAAATAACAACAAGTATCAGTTAAAAATTAGGACAGATAATTTTGTTGTGAACTTAGGTAAGGCAGAAGCATTGGATCAAAAATTTAAAAAGTTTAAGGCTTTTTACGTAAAAGGAACAAAAGATAAAATGTTAGGCACCTATAGTCTAGTAAGTTTAGAATATAATAATCAGGTTGTGTGCACTAAAATTTAAGATATGGAGCAAGGTAAATATTCAGTTGGGTTAGATATCGGGACAACAAAAATTGTAGCTATTATCGGCAAGGAAAATGAGTACGGTAAAATAGAGATTTTAGGTATCGGTAGGTCTAAGAGTTTAGGCGTACACAGAGGTGTGGTTAATAATATCACACAAACCATACAATCAATTCAACAAGCCGTCGAAGAAGCAGAAACAGATTCAGGTTTGAAAATAAGCTCTGTTGTTGTGGGTATTGCAGGACAGCACATCAGAAGTCTTCAACACAGCGATTATATTACCCGCCCAGATTCTGAAGAAGTGATTAATGAAGATGATGTTGATAAACTTTGCAACCAAGTTTATAAATTAATTATGCTTCCGGGTGAAGAAATAATTCATGTATTGCCTCAAGAATATAAAGTTGATGGGCAAGCAGAAATTAAAGAACCGATGGGGATGTATGGCGGAAGATTAGAGGCTAATTTTCATGTAGTTGTAGGTCAAGTATCCTCAATAAAAAATGTAGGTCGTTGTATTAAAAGTGCAGGATTAGAATTAGGGAGTATCACCCTTGAGCCCTTAGCATCGGCCAATGCCGTATTAAGTCAAGAAGAGAAAGAAGCCGGAGTAGCCTTGATTGACATCGGAGGAGGAACAACAGATTTGGCTATTTTCAAAGATGGAATCATCAGACATACTGCGGTAATTCCTTTTGGAGGTAATGTCATTACCGAAGATATTAGAGAGGGATGTTCCATTATCGAGAAACAGGCAGAATTGCTAAAAATTAAATTTGGATCGGCTTGGCCTGGTGAAAATAAGGACAATGAAATTGTTTCTATTCCAGGATTGCGAGGAAGAGAACCTAAGGAAATTACCCTTAAAAATTTGTCAAAAATAATACATGCTAGAGTTGTAGAGATTGTAGAGCAGGTATATGTTGAGATTAAGAATTACGGTCATGACGATCAAAAAAAGAAACTTATTGCGGGTATTGTTTTAACAGGCGGAGGCAGTCAATTAAAGCACTTGAAGCAATTGGTAGAATACATCACAGGAATGGATACGCGCATCGGCTATCCAAATGAGCATTTAGCGGGAGATTCGGATGAAGAAATCGCAAGTCCGCTGTATGCAACAGCCGTAGGCTTGCTTATGAATGCCTTAAAAAATAAAACTAAAAAAGAGGCGGTTGAACTTGAGACGGAAGAAGCAATTTCAGCGACAGAACAGGCGCTAAAGGAAAATGGTAAAAATGGAAATAGCGTTGAAACTTCTGAGCCAAAAACGGCACAGAAAGAGCGTAAATCAATATTTGACAAGTGGTCTGATAAATTAAAAGATTTTCTAGACAACGCAGAATAATATCAAAACGAGAACACAGTATAACCAGTAATACAATTAGGATGAGCAACAATAATGAATTTGGAAGTATAGCCTTTGATTTACCAAAAAATCAAAGTAATGTAATAAAAGTAATCGGCGTTGGTGGTGGAGGTAGTAATGCCATCAATCACATGTACACGGCAGGCATTAACGGCGTTGACTTTATTATTTGTAATACGGATTCGCAAGCCTTAGATAACAGTAGCGTTCCAAACAAAATTCAACTAGGGGTTTCATTAACGGAGGGTTTAGGGGCTGGAGCAAATCCTGAAGTAGGGGAGCAGTCTGCCATAGAAAGCATGGAGGAAATAAAAAACATGTTGGGTACAAATACCAAAATGGTTTTTATTACTGCCGGAATGGGCGGTGGTACGGGAACTGGAGCTGCACCAATGATTGCTAAACAAGCTAAGGAACTGGATATCCTTACGGTTGGTATTGTCACCATTCCTTTTGTCTTTGAAGGTCAAATGAGAACCAAGCAGGCTCAAGCTGGTATCGAAAAATTACGAAAAAATGTAGATTCTTTAATTATTATTAACAACAATAAGCTTCGAGAAGTTTATGGAAATTTAGGTTTTAAAGCAGGTTTTTCAAAGGCAGATGAAGTATTGGCAACTGCCGCAAGAGGAATCGCGGAAGTTATAACCCATCATTATACACAAAACATCGATTTACGTGATGCCAAGACGGTACTTTCGAATAGTGGTACAGCCATCATGGGTTCTGCAACAGCCTCTGGTAATTCAAGGGCTAACGAAGCTATTTCAAAGGCATTAGATTCTCCTTTATTGAACGACAACAAAATTGCAGGCGCAAAAAATGTGTTGTTATTAATTGTTTCTGGCAGTAAAGAAATTACTATTGATGAAATTGGAGAAATAAACGATCATATTCAAGGGGAAGCAGGCCATGGCGCGAATATTATCATGGGTGTTGGTGAAGATGAAACACTTGGAGAAGCTATCGCCGTTACCGTTATCGCTACGGGGTTTAACATAGATCAACAGGATACGATTGTAAATACAGAGTCTAAAAAAATCATTCATACCTTAGGGGATGAACAAAAAGCAGAGCAACATTTACTGGGAGCTGAAAATGTAGTATTTAAGTTAGAGGAAGAGGAACAGTCACCTAGGGCAGTTGTAAAGAAAGAGAGAGAAGAAGAGCCTAAGATTGTGAAGCATGTTTTGGAGGCAGAAAAACCGGAAATGGATTTGATTCCAAGTTCTAGTTTTATCAAAAATTTTAATGTTTTCTATGAAGAAGTTAGAGCGGAAAATGTAGCTGAAGATTTTGTTATCGTGAATTCAAAATCAAAAATAAATAATATGAAGGTTGTTGAGCCTATAACAGTAACTTCTACAAAAGTTGAAGACGACCAATTTCTTTTTAGTTTTGATATGCCCGAAAATTCAGCTCCTAAAAACGAAAAGCCCAAAGAGAAAGAGAATGTATTTTTATTTTCATTAGATGATGAAGTTAAAGATATTGAAGTAAAAGAACACATTGAAGTTATTCCTGTTTTAGAATACAATAAAGAAGGTGAAAAAAGATATAGTCTTGATGACTATATGGAACTAGAAAACAAATTAACAGGTGCCACATCTAAAGCAGAGAACTTTGAGCCAAAGTTGATTGAGGATGATATTGTTTTTGAACGAAGAACTGTTGAAAAACCCCTTTCGAAAGGTCATCAAGATGCAGAAATAGATCCTATGGACATGCCCTTAGAGGATTTGTTGAGAAGCAGATCCGAAGAACGAAAAAGAAAGCTGAAAGATTTTAATTATAAATTTCAAACGAATAGTGCACAACGCCTTGATGAAATAGAAAAACATCCGGCGTATAAAAGGCAGGGTGTTAGTTTAAATGAAGTGAATAGAGAAAATAGAATTTCAAGAACTTCATTAAGTGAAGACAGCAACGACGAAATACAAATTCGTTCTAACAATTCATTTTTACACGACAACGTAGACTAAAACCTAATGGTGTATAGTTTTAAAACCCGAAAACAAGTTGTGTTTTCGGGTTTAATTTTTATATTTACACCGCAAAAAAAATGAAATTATGAGTTTGCAAGAAAAGGTAATGAACGAGATGAAAACAGCGATGAAGGCTAAAGATAAAGTAGCCTTAGAATCGTTAAGAGCCATCAAGTCTGCCTTGTTATTAATACAAACTGAAACAGGATCTGGAGAGGCAATTTCGGCAGAGGCAGAAATTCAATTGGTTCAAAAATTAGTGAAGCAGCGCAAAGATAGTGCAGCGATATTCATGGCACAAAATAGGCAAGATTTGGCCGAACCAGAATTAGCCCAGATTGCTGTCATCGAAAAGTTTTTACCCGAACAATTATCCGAAGAAGAAGTAGAGAAGGTTATTGTGAAAACTATCGAAGATTTAGGCGCTCAAGGAATGAAAGATATGGGGAAGGTCATGGGGATAGTTTCCGCTGAGTTGGCTGGTAAAGCAGACGGCAAAACTATTGCAAGTCTGGTCAAAAAGAATTTAATGTAATACAAAAATTTCCGTGACTAGCGCTCGGAATAAGGCCTCGTAGTTCAACTGGATAGAATATCAGATTTCGGCTCTGATGGTTGGGGGTTCGAATCCCTTCGAGGTCACGAATAAATAATGCCATACGGAAAAACGCACAAGTGTACTTGTGCGTTTTTTTGTTGTTACTATTTTCAAAGCGGAGCTTTGCGGGATCAACCTAATTCATCTTTTCGAGGTCACTAAATGAAAATCCAAGTAGGTTTTTACCACTAGGTCGCTTTTTTGTCCCTTATGTTCATCAACTGTACAATTTATGGTTGGATTATGAAATAGTTAATAGCGTATGTTGTGAATCTCAGGGAGATTTTAACACCTAAATCTAAGGCTTAGGATAATCTTTAGGTGAGTACCTTGGCTATAGCTCCAAAACCATGATTATAAAAATCAGATGAAATTCCCATAAGCACCTTTTAGTGTTAAATAATCGCCTTTTGACTAGTTTTCTTAAAAAAATAGCAAAACAAATTAGGCATACTCATCCTAAAAAAACCAATTTTTAATTGGTGTTAAAAAAAAGTATAATTTTGCACAGCTTTGTAGCAATAGAAAAGTAAATTTAGCTCGTATCTTGTCACTATGGAAAAACTCAAAAACTTAAGGAATCAAATGGCAGTTAAGGCCACAAAAGTTTTTGGGTTCATTAAAAAACATCCTTTTAAAAGTATTTTTTATTTTCTAGGTACTGGGCTTGTTTTTTTAATCTTTTTTGTTGTTTTAATTTATTTTGGAGCATTTGGAAAGTTGCCAACAAAGGAATATTTAAAGCAGTTGAAAAACCCTATTACCTCAACTTTATATGCTTCCAATAAGGAAGCTATTGGGTATTATTACTTACAAAATAGATCCAATATAGACAGCACACAATTAACAGAAGGTTTAAAAAATGCACTCGTTGCAACAGAAGACAGTCGGTTTTATTCGCACAAGGGTATCGATTACCGAAGCTATGGTCGTGTTTTTGTAAAATCTATTATATTAGGGCAAAATGCAGGTGGTGGTAGTACTGTAACCCAGCAAGTCGCAAAAAATATATTTGGTCGACAAAAACAGTTTTTTTTATCAACCCCTATCAATAAAATTCGAGAGTTATTTATTGCAAGACGTTTAGAAAGTATTTATTCAAAAGAAGATATTCTGTTGTTATATTTTAACACGGTATCCTTTGGAGAAAATTTATACGGCCTAGAAAAAGCATCCTATCGGTTTTTTAATAAAGCACCTGAGGCATTAACCCTCACGGAAAGTGCCACTTTAGTGGGCCTATTAAAAGCTCCGTCGTTTTACAATCCAAGAACAAATCCAGAGAGAGCTGTTTTGAGGCGAAATGTGGTCTTGAGTCAAATGGAAAAATATGGCTTTTTAACTTCAGAGGAAAAACAAGCTGCTATAGTACCTTTAAAATTAGATTATCAAGCGCCACAAAAAACGTCTACATTTTCTTCTTACTTTAAAGATTTAGTAGCCGAAGAATTTTCAAAATGGGCCGAAGACAATCCTGCTGAAGATGGGCATATTTATGATTTAGAAGCCGATGGGTTAAGTATTTATACGACCTTAAACACATCAATTCAAAACTATGCAGAAACAGCCTTAAACCGTCAAATTGAAAGCTTACAGAAGCTGATGGATCAATATTGGGATGCGGCAACTATTGAAGGGGGAAAAGATTCTTTGCTTCAAAAATTAGTGAATCAAAACCTAGCTGTTAAAAACCTTAAGCAACAAGGAAAAACCAAAGAAGAAATCGATGTTTTCGTACAAAAGAAACAGAACAGAAAATTTTGGATTGTGGGCGAAGGCTATAAAAATCAGCTACAAACTTTAGAAGATTCTATTGCAAAAAGCATCAACAGATTGCATGCCAGTGTTTTGGTTTTGAGCAGTACATCGGGTAGAATTATGGGTTATGTGGGCGGTATAGATTATGGTTTTAGCCAGGTTGATAATATCAAAACACCACGACAAGTAGGTTCTACTTTTAAACCTATTACTTATTTGGCAGCCTTAGAGGCAGGCCAAGACCCTTGTAATTATTATGATAATCGTTTGCTAACCTATGCCAAATATGAGGATTGGCAACCCCGAAATTCAGGGGGAGGTTATGGTGGTAGCTATAGTATGCATGGAGCTTTAGCAAATTCTATAAATACAGTTTCTGTGAGCATACAGCTTCGAACGGGCATAGAAAGAGTTTTGGCACAAGCAAAAAAAATGGGTATTGAAACAGAGTTGCCGGAAGTACCATCGATTGTTCTAGGTACAGCGGATATTAGTTTACTCGAAATGGTATCGGCCTATGCCAGCATTGCAAACGGGGGTAGTACAATAAAACCCTATGCTATTGAACGTATTTTAGACGATTCTGGCACTGTTCTCTATGAAGCCAAACCGGCATATTATGGTCGTGTGGCCAGTAATCAGCATATAAAGGAACTGCAAAAAATGATGGAAGGTGTGGTGAGTTCGGGCACTGCTTCGCGCATGTCAGGCTATGCCATACCTTATAATTTGATAGGGAAAACGGGAACTACTCAAAATAATGGAGATGGGTGGTTTATTGGTGCATCACCAGAATTGGTGGTTGGTTCTTGGGTGGGTACTTTTGATAAAAGAGTGCAATTCTCAAGCACCCGAATGGGTTCTGGGGCGAATACAGCCTTGCCCATTGTAGCCTCTATTTTTAAAAATTTGAGCTATTGGAAACGACCTATTTTGACTAATTTTCAGTACAGTTTTGATTATTTTCCATGTCCACCTTTTTTAGAATTCGATGCCACCGAGGCTTACGAATTTGCCAAAGCTGATACCCTTTACTTAAAAAACTTACGAATTAGAGATTCTTTAGAAATTTTATCAAAAATGCCAGTGGCTATAGATTCTATTCAGGGCATTGTGCTACCCGACGTCAAAACAGATTCTATTCCTTTTGATAGTCTCAAAATAAGCTTAACGCCAGAACTATAAAACTAAGGCTAGGTACAATTTGCATGGAATATTGCATTGGTCTCTTTTATTTTATCCATTTTTTTAGCTTTTAAAAGCTTGAGGTATTTCGATAGCTTTCAAGGCTACTGCAAGGCACCAAAAGCTCGTGCAGCGTTCCATTGCCATCGAGCTTTAAACCTGTTTTTTAAAATTATAGTAAAGCCTAGAACTCACTAATTTTGTTTGGCTAAAATGGCATTTATGATCATTGGAGCGTGAATCCTAGAATTTTCAATAAACCACTTGTGGGTTTCCATACCTCCACAAATAACACCTGCTAAATAAAGATTTTCAATGTTTGTTTCCATAGTATCAGGATGGTAGGTAGGTAGTTTTTTGTCGTCTGGCGAAAGTGTTATGCCCAGTTTTTTCAAAAATGCAAAATTGGGTTTGTAGCCAATCAAGGCCAAGACAAAATCGTTGGCCATAGTAACTATTTTACCTGCTGCCTGTATGCTTATTTCCTTTGCTGTTATTTCAGTAAGCGAGGCCTTGTAGTATACCTTAATACTACCTTCTTTTATACGGTTTATAATATCAGGGCGAACCCAATATTTAACACGTTGACCTACTTCTTCGCCTCGAATAATTAAAGTTACTTCAGCGCCCTTTCTGTAGCATTCCAGTGCAGCGTCGATAGCAGAATTACTGGCACCCACAACGGCTATTTTTTGTTGTGCATAAAAATGGGGGTCATGGTAGTAGTGACTTACCTTATCCAAATCCTCGCCTGGAATATTCAGTTTGTTAGGGATATCATAAAACCCTGTAGCGATCACGACATGTTCTGCGGAATAGGTGCTCTTAGAAGTTTTAATTGAAAAGTTAGTCCCTATTTTTTCTATGGCATCAACCGCTTCAAAAAGATGAATGTTTAATTTATTGCTGGTAACAATTCTTCGATAGTACTCTAAAGCTTCGTTACGTTTTGGCTTGGCCTCGTTACTGATAAACGGTATTTCATCAATTTCTAGTTTCTCAGAAGAGGAAAAAAATTGCATGTTAATAGGGTAGTGGTACAGGGAATTTACGATAGCCCCTTTCTCTATAATGAGATAGTTAAGTCCTTTTTTTTGTGCCTCTAATCCACAAGCAATTCCTATGGGGCCACCACCAACAATAACAACATCAAAATGGTTTGTCATTTTGTAATTTCCTTTAATTGTGAAATAGTTGCTGTTGGGTTTTTACTGTTAAAAACAAAACTACCAGCGACCAAAATATCTGCTCCAGCGTCTACTAAGGCTTTTGCATTTTCAGAAGAAACACCACCATCAATTTCAATTAAGGTATTGGCGCCTTTTTTTATAATTAGTGCTTTCAAAGCTTTTATTTTATCGTAGGTGTTTTCTATAAACGATTGTCCTCCAAACCCTGGGTTAACACTCATTAAGCAAACGACATCAATAGCATTAATCGTATCTTCTAATAAAGAAATATTGGTATGCGGATTAAGCGCAACACCTGCTTTCATGCCTTCTGCTTTTATGGCTTGTAAGGTTCGGTGCAGGTGGGTACAGGCTTCATAATGAACACTTAAAACAGCCGCACCTAATGCAGCAAAAGTTTTGATATAGCGATCTGGGTCAACAATCATTAAATGCACATCTAAAGGCTTTGTAGCGTATTTAGCGATAGCTTTTACCACAGGCATCCCATAAGAGATATTGGGTACAAAAACACCATCCATAATGTCGATATGGTGCCAATCGGCATCGCTAGTGTTCACCATTTCTACATCGCGTTGTAAATTTCCGAAATCGGCTGCAAGTAATGACGGAGCTATTTTTGTTCGACTCATAGGAAAGAAAAACTTTATTTAGGTACAAAAATACAAAATTAGATGCTTAGGCTATACCATTTTTCGATTATATGAAGCTTAATGCCACAGGCTATACAATGGGTGTTGTCTGTAGCCCTTAGAATTAAAAAACACCATTGAATAAAAAGGAACTAGACTTCAGGAAGTTAATGTAGGGCTCGTTGAAGCATTCTATTATAGATGAAGCTGTCGCAATCCTTCATATACAACGATAGCTACCGCATTCGATACATTTAAACTTCGAATATGTTCGCTGTACAGGGGTATTTTATATACGTTGCCTTCGTTCTTTTGGATAATGTCTTTGGGTAAACCAACTGATTCTTTTCCGAATATCAAGAACATATCATCTTCATAGGGAATTTCCCAATGTGTTTTTTCACCATGACTTGAAAAATAAACCAAATTCTTATCCTGATGTTGCATGTAAAAATCTCCAATGCTTTCATAAATAGTAAGCGATAGGTGTTGCCAATAATCTAATCCTGCACGTTTTACGCGTTTGTCGCTTAACTCAAAGCCAAAAGGCTTTACCAGATGTAGATGACAACCAGAGGCTAGACTTAGTCTGCCGATATTACCGGTGTTATTCGGTATTTCAGGTTCAAATAAAACAAGGTGTAATGCCATTATTCTTAAATAGACTTTAAATATAAATGTTCTACTTTTTCACGAGCCCAAGGTGTTTTTCTTAAAAAGTTTAAACTTGATTTTATCGATGGGTTACTTTTAAAACAATTGATATTAATTTGCAAAGACAATTCTTTCCAGCCGTATTTTTCTACTAGAAATTCGAGCATATCAGCAAGTTTTACACCGTGAAGTGGGTTGTTGGGCTGTTCTTGTTTTGGGCTATCTTGCATTTCAAGTCTGGAGTTTCTTTTTAAAAGTTTTTAAAAATTAAAAACTCCGGTAATCAGCCGGAGTTTATTCATCAATCAAAAAACGAACAGTCATGATAACTGTTGTTAATGTCCACAAATTACGATTATTTCGTTAGTTTTCCAATAGTGAAAAAAAGAATAATAGAAATTAGTGCTTGGTTCTTAGCCAAGATATGTTTTTAAAATTTTACTTCTAGAGGTGTGCTTTAACCTACGAATTGCTTTTTCTTTTATTTGACGTACACGCTCTCTGGTTAAGTCGAAAGTTTCACCAATTTCTTCTAAAGTCATCGAATGCTGACCTGCCAAACCAAAGTATAAGCGAATAACATCTGCTTCACGAGGTGTTAAGGTTTCTAAAGCTCTTTCAATTTCAGTGCGTAAAGATTCATGCAACAATTCTCTATCAGGATTTGGAGACTCCCCACTACGCAATACGTCGTACAGGTTAGAATCTTCACCATCAATTAATGGAGCATCCATCGATACGTGACGACCAGAGTTTTTTAAGGATTGCTTTACATCCTCAACCGTCATGTCTAATTCTTTTGCAATTTCTTCTGGAGAAGGCTGACGCTCATGCGCTTGTTCCAAGAAGGCGAAAGTTTTATTAATCTTGTTAATAGATCCAATTTTGTTCAAAGGCAAACGAACAATACGTGACTGTTCTGCTAATGCTTGCAAGATAGATTGACGAATCCACCATACGGCATAGGATATAAATTTAAAACCACGCGTTTCGTCAAAACGTTGAGCAGCTTTAATAAGGCCTAAGTTACCTTCGTTAATTAAATCAGGCAAGGTTAAACCTTGATTTTGGTATTGTTTTGCAACAGATACCACGAATCTTAAATTGGCTTTGGTTAATTTTTCCAAAGCGGCTTGATCACCAGCTTTAATCCGCTGAGCTAATTCTACTTCTTCATCGGCCGTAATCAAATCTACTTTACCAATTTCTTGTAAATATTTGTCTAACGAAGCGGTTTCCCTGTTGGTTACCTGTTTTGTAATCTTTAGCTGTCTCATCTAAATATGCTTTCTAATTTATGCGGTTATGCATAGGTTGCATTAAATTATACGTAGAAAAAAAGAAAAATGTTACATCGAGCAGGTCTTTTTTTGTTAAAAAGCATAAAAAAAGCCCTAAATTTAAAATTTAGGGCCTTTTACTATTTGAAAAAGAGCTGATTAGTCTCTTCTTGGTTTGCGATCTCTATTGTCTCTACCACCGCTATTGCGATCATTTCTACTACGATCGTTGTTTTCTCTTGGTGGTCTTGCTACATAGCCTTCTGGTTTATCTAACAATGCCTTACGAGAAACTTTCTCCTTGCGTGTTTTTGGATCTACACCAAAATATTTCACTTCAAAAACATCACCCATGTTTACCACATCAGAAACATTTTCAGTACGTTCCCATGCTAGCTCTGATACGTGTAATAGAACTTCGTTGCCTGGGGCATCTAAATATTCAACTACAGCGCCAAAATCTAACATCTTAATCACTTTTACTTGGTAAGCATTACCCACGGTAGGTTTGAATAATAAAGAGTCGATTTTTGTCATAACGGCATCAATGCCTTCGCTACCAACACCTAAAATTTCAACAATACCTTCTTCAGTAATAGGGTCTTCGTTGATTACAATAGTAGTGTTCGTAGTTTTTTGAAGCTCTTGAATTACTTTTCCACCTGGTCCGATTAAGGCACCAATGAATTCGTTAGGAATACGACGCGTAATCATTTTAGGAGCATGTCCTTTAACATCTGCATTTGGAGTCGCAATTGTTTCTACTAATTTCTCTAAAATATGTAGACGTCCTAAACGAGCTTGCTTCAAAGCATTTACCAAAATTTCATAAGACAATCCTTTTACCTTAATGTCCATTTGGCAAGCGGTAATACCGTCAGCAGTACCTGTAACTTTGAAATCCATATCTCCTAAGTGATCTTCATCCCCTAAAATATCAGACAATACAGCGTATTTTCCAGAAGCACTATCAGAAATTAATCCCATAGCGATACCTGAAACTGGTTTTTTTAATTGAACACCCGCATCCATTAAGGCCATTGTTCCTGCACATACGGTTGCCATGGATGAAGAACCGTTAGATTCTAATACCTCTGATACAACACGAACTGTATACGGGCAGTCAGCAGGTACCATGCCTTTTAAGGCACGTTGTGCTAAGTTACCATGACCCACTTCTCTTCGTGATGTTCCACGAATAGGTCTGGCTTCCCCTGTTGAAAAAGGAGGGAAGTTGTAATGTAAATAAAAACGCTCTTCACCTTCAAATGAGGGCATATCTATTTGATTAGCTTCTCTTGAAGTTCCTAAAGTTACTGTGGCTAAAGCCTGTGTTTCTCCACGTGTAAAAATAGAAGAACCATGTGTTGATGGCAAGTAATCTATCTCACACCAAATAGGTCTAATTTCATCTGTTTTACGACCATCTAAACGCAAACCTTCATTTAAAGTTAGATCGCGAACAGCCGCTTTTTCAGCTTTATAGAAGTATTTAGAAACCATACCCCCATAATCAGCTAATTCTTCCTCTGAGAAAGATGCTTTTATTTCTTCTTTAATGGCATCAAATGCCGCACTGCGTTCGTGTTTTGCAGAAGCAGCTCTGGCTACAGCATATACTTTATCGTATGCCATATCATGAACTTTTTTAGCTAAAGCTTCATCTTCACGTTCTGGCTCGTAGGTACGAACTTCTTTTTTTCCGAAAGCTTCCGCTAATTTTACCTGAGCAGCACATTGTACTTTAATGGCTTCGTGCGCAAATTTAATAGCTTCGGTCATTTCTTCTTCAGAAATTTCATCCATTTCGCCTTCCACCATCATCACAGAATCAGCAGAAGCACCAATCATCATATCGATGTCTGACTCTAACAACTGAGCTCTTGTGGGGTTAATGATAAATTTTCCATCAACACGACCAACTCTTGCTTCAGAAATGGCACATTCAAATGGAAAATCTGATAATTGTATCGCTGCGGATGCGGCTAAACCGGCCATGGCATCTGGCATAACATCGTCATCATGCGACATCAACTGAATCATCACTTGTGTTTCAGAATGATAGTCTTTTGGGAAAAGCGGACGTAAAACTCGATCCACTAAGCGCATTGTTAATACCTCGCCATCACTTGGTCTTGCTTCTCTTTTGAAAAAGCCACCTGGGTAACGCCCAGACGCTGCGAATTTTTCACGATAATCTACCGTTAAAGGTAAAAAATCTACATCGCTTTGTTTGTAATTAGAAACTACTGTACATAATAACATACATTTTCCTGATTGTACTACAACCGAACCATGAGCTTGTTTTGCTAATTTTCCGGTTTCGATAGAGATTTCTCTTCCATCGCCAAGGTCTATGACCTCTTTAAAAACTTTTGGAATCATAAAATTGATTTATAACTTGCTATTTACAAGTTAGTTAAACTTTGATCTTTTCGCTTTATCAAGGCGGGACAGTTGTTGTGCTGTAGTAGTTGTGTTGACCAATGAAAAACTATATGCAAGCTTTTTGTTGCCCTAAAATTGCTTCAGGGACTTTTAAATACCCTATACTTTTATAAAAAATAAAGGGGTAATCGTAAAAAAGGGGAAGCTTAGCTTCCCCTTTAAAAATTATTTTCTAATACCTAATTCTTTGATAATTGCACGATATCTAACGATATCTTTTTTAATCAAATAATCTAAAAGACTTCTTCTTTTACCCACTAGCTTCACTAAAGAACGCTCCGTGTTGTAATCTTTACGGTTGTTTTTTAAATGCCCAGTTAAGTGGTTAATTCGGTGTGTAAACAATGCGATTTGCCCTTCAGCAGATCCAGTGTTTTTTGCTTCACCACCGTGTTTTTTAAAAATTTCAGCTTTTACTTCTTGTGTTAAATACATTCCAATATTATTTTAAATGATTTTTATGTATGTGATTTTCTATAAATCAGCGTGCAAATATACGATTATTTTGCTAAACCGTAAGTCTTTTTGAATTAAATAATATGTCAGATAAATTTAGATAATTGAACGACAAAAGAATTTTTAGCTAGGGCAAATTAAAAAAAAACAAACCCTTTCACTGAAAAGTAAAAGGGTTTGTTTGAAAAAATCATTTGTGTTCTAGTATTCCATGTAATAGGTTAGGACCTGATAGGATTATTCTGAATTAAATCTACATAAAGATTTATTTTCGTTTTCAAATCTCTTCGATGTACTATAAAATCTAAAAATCCATGTTCTAATACAAATTCTGAGGTTTGGAAACCTTCAGGCAATTCTTTTCCCGTAGCTTCTTTAACTACCCTTGGACCGGCAAAACCAATTAAGGCACCCGGCTCAGCAATATTTATATCTCCTAACATGGCATAAGAAGCTGTTGTTCCTCCCGTTGTTGGGTCTGTACATACCGAGATGTAAGGTAAACCTGCTTCTGCCAATTGCGCTAATTTTGCTGATGTTTTTGCTAATTGCATTAAAGACAATGCAGCTTCCATCATCCTGGCTCCACCTGATTTTGAAATCATGACAAAGGGCATTTTCTTTTTAATCGCATAATCGATACCACGTGCAATTTTTTCACCAACAACGCTACCCATAGAACCACCGATAAAAGCAAAATCCATACAAGAAATAACAATATCTTTTCCAAAGGATTTACCAACTGCTGTTCTGACGGCATCTTTTAAGCCTGTTTTGGCCATTGCGGCCTTTAAACGGGCGTCATATTTTTTAGTATCTTCAAATTTAAGCGGATCTTTAGATGTTAATTTCGCATCGAGTTCTTTAAATTTATTATCATCAAATAAAATTTCAAAGTATTCTTTACTGCCAACACGTACATGGTAATCGTCTTCAGGACTTACATAGAAATTTTTTGCTAAATCATCTGATTCAACAATTTTTCCAGTGGGCGACTTATACCAAAGTCCTTTCGGAGTATCTTTTTTTTGTTCCGTTGCTGTTTGTATTCCTTTTTCTTTTCTTTTAAACCAAGACGACATAGGTTGAATATTTAGTTAAAAACGGATTGTTTTATTCCTTTATAATGTGTTTACATTGTTTAAATCTTCAAAAGCTTTTTTTAGACGGTTTACAAAGGTTTTTTCGCCTTCACGCAACCAAACTCTTGGGTCATAATATTTTTTGTTAGGCTCGTCAGCTCCATTAGGATTGCCAATTTGAGATTGTAAAAAATCTTTTTTGTCTTGAAAGTAATCGCGAATACCCTCTAAAAATGCATATTGCAAATCGGTATCGATATTCATTTTAATAACGCCGTAACTAATTCCTTCGCGAATTTCTGCTACAGTAGAACCTGAACCTCCGTGAAATACAAAATCAATATGATTGTGTTCTACATTGTATTTTTTTGAAATATATTCCTGAGAATTCTTTAAGATTTTAGGCGTTAACTTAACGTTTCCAGGCTTATAAACACCGTGAACGTTACCGAAGGCTGCTGCAATGGTAAATCGTGGACTTACTTTTGAAAGCTCTTCGTAAGCGTAAGCTACTTCTTCTGGTTGCGTGTATAATTTTGAATCATCAACATCTGAGTTATCCACGCCATCTTCTTCACCTCCTGTGATACCTAACTCTATTTCTAAAGTCATTTCCATTTTCGACATTCTGGTTAAATATTCTTTACAGATAGCAATATTTTCTTCTAATGGCTCTTCAGATAAATCGATCATGTGTGAGCTAAATAAGGATTTACCTGTGGTAGCGTAGTGCGCTTCACTTGCGTCTAATAAACCATCAATCCAAGGAAGTAATTTTTTAGCACAATGGTCGGTATGTAAAATAACGGTGGCTCCATAAGCCTCAGCTAATTGGTGAATATGCTTTGCACCAGCAATAGCTCCATGTATGGCCGCTTTTTGACCATCGTTAGACAATCCTTTTCCCGCATTAAATTGAGCTCCACCATTTGAAAACTGAATGATAACAGGCGAGTTTAAACTTGCAGCAGTTTCTAAAACAGCATTTATGGTGTCAGACCCAATGACATTAACCGCTGGTAAAGCAAAACCTTTTTCTTTTGCGTAATTAAAAATCTCTTGAACTTGATCGCCAGTAGCAACTCCTGGTTTTATAGTATGCGCCATAATTTAATAGTCTAATTTATTAGTATACATCTAAAATGAAAAACAAAAGTAATAAAATTATTAAGAGACTGTTGTGTTTTTTAAGACCAAAGAACATTATCTATAAACCTTAGCCCTGCCATTTGGTTTTCGAAAATACCTCGATCCACCAAATTTAAAAGGGGTAATTAATGCCAATTTGTAATACGGAGTTGGCAAAATTATAATCTCTAAACCATCTATTATTCATTTCTTCGGCCGGATTATAGGTTTTAAAACCTAAATCAACTCTGAAAATAAAATACGTAAAATCATACCGAATACCAAAACCTGTGCCTAAGGCAATATCTTGTAAGGAGCTTAGACCATTAAAGGTGGCTTCGGGGTCATTTACATTATCTAAAACATTCCAAATATTTCCGGCGTCTGCAAATAATGCTCCTTTAAAATTTCCAACCATGGGAAATCTATATTCTAGGTTAAAGGCCAATTTAAAATTAGCTTCATTAAAATCGTTTAAATTATTGGTTCTCCCTGGACCTAAGGAATACGGATTCCAGGCTCTATTGTCGTAAGAGCCACCCGCAAAATAACTTCGTACAAAAGGTATGTTGTCAGCGTTACCATAGGGAATAGCGGCTCCTATAAAACTCCGAAAGGCTATAACCTGAGTTGGGGAAACTTCCCAATGCTTAATATAGTCAAATTCTGTTTTTATATATTGTGAATAAGGAACACTAAACACTAATTTATTGTCATTTTCGTCGGTATTGAAGGGGATAATAGTAGACATCAGGGAAAGTAAATTACCAGCACTTTCAACCTTAATCTTAAATTGATGAAAACTATTGTCGGTCAAACTAGATTTATTACTTTTCGAAAAGGTATAGTTTGAGGCAAATATCAAGTTGTTTTGACTTAAACGCTCTCTTCTTTCTTCGATGCTCCTAACCTCATTAAAATCGGTAGACGTAGCCGAAATACTTCCAGATAAAATGGTATCTGTAAAAATTCTGGTACCATTCGGAATACTTAGTCTTAGGGTACCGTCATTATTGGGATCTTCGTACAAGTCGGCTAGACCTGGATTGTTTATATAAACATCTTGTAGGGCTATGGCATTTAGGCGATTAAAACTATTTCGATACACATTGTAAAAACGGTTAATATTCACATTTTTTACATATTGTACGTTAAGCAATTCAAAGCTATGCTTCGTTTCGGTTTTTGGAGTCCAAGTATACCCCAAAATACTATTAAAGGTTTGCTTGTCTAATCCTATATTTTGTTGAAAACTTGTTCCTAATGACAGTCGTGTTTGAGGAAGCATATAGTAGGGGATAATCTTTTCTGTGTTCACCAACGGAAACCAGATTCGAGGAAGGTCTAAATTAACATCACCCCCATATTCTTGCACATTAAAAAAGCGATCGTCTTGTATGGTGCCATCTCTAGAGGCACCCAAACTTGCTCTTGCAGAAATACTTAAGTTTTCTGCGCCTCCAAATACATTTCGAATGCTTAAACCTGGGGTAAAAGAAATTCCCGCAAATTGAATGTTTGAATGTGTTATGTCGGTCTCAAAATTAAACGAATACTTGTCTCTTGCAGCGAGATAAATATTAGACGCTAGAGTATGGTTCGTAGTGTCTGGTAGAATTTCAATGTTTGGGTATTTAAAATTGTTTAAGTTACTTATTTGTCGATACGTTCGTAGTCTATTAATTTCTCTGTAAATACTGTCTTTTTCTAAAAAAATGGCATCGGTAAGTGCTTTTGGTTTGTATTTTAATTTATCTCTAAAAAAAATAGTAAAGCCATTATAACTTACAGAATCTAATGGAGAGTTTAAATCAGCATAGAGGTGATCTGCATAAATATTTACTTTTTTAAACCTGTACACTTTATATTCGGTCTTTGCACTATCGCCTCTTTTTTTTAAATTATCAATGTTTAATTCAATATTTAAATTTGGATCATTGGCCGCAAGAGCCGTATCTGAAATGATATTGTAAAAAATAGAACTTTCTTGAAAATTATAGATGCCGTTATTTCTAAACAAATCGGTTAAACGCTCCCGTTCGTTTGTCAGGTTGTTTAATTCGAATTGTGATTTAGCCTTTATGAAAGAGTTATCCTTATTTTTTTCATAAATAGAATCAACCGCAGATGAGGCAATGCTGCGATAAGTAGAATCAATTATAAAAGGATTTCCTAGTTGAATGTCATAGGTTATCAAAGCCCTTTGTTTTCTGCTACTGCTACTATCTACCTTAAAGTTTGCTCTGGTATTAAAATATCCTCTGTTGCCGTAATACGCTTTGACGCGATCTATTGACCTTCTTGCTTTGGAGGTGTCAATAATTACAGGAGCTTGTCCTGTTTTTTTAAGCCACTTGCTAAAGCCTTTTACAAAAAAAGATTCTCCAAGACTATCTAATTGTTTTTGCGAGATAAGTTTTCTAAGGCGCTCTTTGCGTTTAGGCTTTTTATAAAGCCAAGCTTGGTATGATGAGTCTGGATTGCTTTTGGCAAGATTATAAATATTTAAGCTTAGCGGATAACCGAATAAGGCCGTATTTGGTTTTTGAATAATTAAGCTTTTAACATTCTCGTCGTTCACTTTCTCCCCATTAGCCAAGATATTATTTTTAACCAATAGCAGCTCGTCATCTTCAACTCTTTTAAGAGTATTACAAGAACTGATGATTAAACCTAAGAATAATAAGACTATTTTTACAGTGTTTTTTTTCAAACTAAGTGATTCTCTAAAAACCAAAAATACATTATTTGAATGGTTGGTAAAAGCCAAATAAAATTTATAAAAAGCCTACAGCAAAAAAAATACAGATATGAGCATCAGTTGTTTGTTGTCGAAGGCAAAAAAACGGTTCATGAGCTTATGGCTTCTGATTTTGAAACCTATAAAATATACAGCACAGATCTCAATTTTGTGAAAAGTGTAGCCTATAAGGTGGAACTGATCAAGGCAGATGATTTAAAAAAAATGAGCAGTTTAAGTACGCCAAATGGGTATTTAGGGGTTTTTAAAATTCCAAAACCAAAAAAAATACCACTTCATGATTGGATTGTTGCGCTCGATACTATCAGTGACCCAGGTAATTTAGGCACCATCATAAGACTGTGTGATTGGTTCGGAATTAAAAATATAGTAACCACAACCAACAATGTTGATTGTTTTAATCCTAAAGTATTACAAGCTACTATGGGGTCTATTGCAAGGGTGCAAGTGACTTCTGTAGCCTTAGTAGATTTTTTAAAAACAGCAAACCTTCCTATATATGGTGCTTTTATGAATGGAACTCCTGTTCATAAAGTGAATTTCACCGATCCGGGAATTTTAGTAATGGGGAATGAAGCCAATGGTATATCTGAGGAAATTTCAAAACTAGTTACTGAAAGAATAACTATAAATCATTTTGGAGCAAGCACGACCGAAAGTTTAAATGTGGCCACTGCTACGGCAATTATAGTGCATGAAATAAGGCGATAGCTGTATAGGAGCTATGACATAATGAAGGCTTCTTGGTTTGTAAACTATAGAGACTAGAGCTCATTTCACTTAGGCTTGTTGTATTGTTTCTCCTTTGAACAGGTTTAAGCTTTTGTTTTCGGTAACGATACGAGGGATATTTTAATTATTCAAAAGTAAAGTTAATAAAAACACCTCTTGTTCTCATACCATCTAAGTTGCCGGTCCAAGGACTATTAGGGTCATTATCTGGGATTAACTCGTCATTGATGGCAAAAACTCCTCTAATAGAGGGTGCAAATTTAAAATATTCCAAGTAAAAATCAATGCCGAAACCTAATTCCCAATTATAGTTACTTTTTGTCATTCTAAACGTGCCCGAAGAATTATCATCAACACTATCCTCGTTACTGCCTAAGTTTAAGGCATAAGAGGCGCCACCAATAACAAAAGGCTTCCAGTTTCCAATTCTTTTTGTGCTAACTTTTAAAAGTAAAGGAAAGTTGATGTAGGTTGATTTTACTTCTCTAATGGCTCTGTTTTCGTCGGAAAAACCTCTGAAACCAATTGTTCTTTGGGCGTAGAATAATCCTGGTTCAAAACGTACATCTAAAAATTTATTTAAGCGCACTTCACCAATCAAGCCAACATTAAAACCAGCCTTAGTAGATACCAAAATATCGCCAATTTCAGGGACTTCTTTGTAGTCGAACTTGAAATCGTACTGATTAAAACCCAAAAAATAACCCCAATTTAATAATTTTTCATCTTCAGTGGCAATGTTGAGGACGGGTTTTTCGTTAAACTGAGCCTTCATTGTTAGACTTATAAATAGGCCTAAAAACAGTAAAATAATATTCTTCATACCTTATTTTGTAGCTACGTATATAGAAGCTACCCCAAGTGTTTGAGGTTTGTTCTCTATATCTATAAACCCAATTTTCTCCAAAATATTGTTGAAAGCTTTTCCATGCGGAAAAACAGCGGCTGATTCCGAAAGGTATTCATAGGCGACATCATCTTTAGAAAATAAGCGGCCAATCTTAGGTAAAATATGCTTTGTGTAGAAATTATAACCTTGTTTAAATGGTGTTTTAGTGGGTACAGAGGTCTCTAAAACTACCAAATTACCTCCTTTTTTTAACACTCTATAAATTTCGGATAGCCCTATTTCAAGGTTCTCAAAATTCCGGACTCCAAAGGCTACAGTAACAGCATCAAAAGTATTTTCTTCAAAAGGTAAGTCTTCACTGTCGCCAACCACCATATCAATGGTGTTGTTTAGTTTTTTTTCAGTGACCTTTTTTTGTCCTACTGCTAACATTCCGGGAGAAATATCTAAACCTATTATTTTTGAGGCACCCGTTGCTATTAAATTAATAGCTAAATCTCCTGTTCCAGTGGCTATGTCTAGAATAGTATGAGGCTTTTTATTTTTTAAAATAGCAACAACTCTTTTTCGCCATTTAATATCAATACCAAACGAAATAACACGGTTTAAACCATCGTAATTGGTTGAGATGGTATCGAACATTCGGGTAACTTGTTCTTTTTTTCCTTGCTCGGAATTTTTATAAGGAGTAACTTTTTTACTCATGGACGCAATTTTTAGCAAAGATACAATTTCGTATTTGCTTATTGTAGCTCTAGAGAACAATAAACTTAGAGCTTTTTTGTTTTTATAAGCTACAATTTAATTTCATGAAAATTTATTTGTGTAATTTTACAGCGAAAATTAATTGAAACTTTTCAAAGAAAACGGGCTTTATACCCGTTCCTGATAAAGGAAATTCCAATTTAGAAAAACCTATGACACTTGAAAATGGGTATGCAGTAATGGAAAACAACATTTGTAACAAATGAAAATTATCATAGCAGGAGCTGGTGAAGTGGGGTTTCACTTAGCAAAGTTGCTTTCATACGAATCCCAAGACATTACCCTAATTGATAGTGTAAAAGAAAGTTTAGCCTATGCAGATTCGCACCTAGACATTCGGGTTATTAAAGGTGATGCTACATCAATATCCTTGCTAATAGAGGCTCAGGTAGAGAAATCAGATTTGGTTATTGGGGTCACTTCTTCCGAAACCACTAACATTACTTTGTGTTTATTGGCAAAGCAATTGGGGTGTAAAAAGACCATTGCTCGGATATCAAATACCGAATTCAAAAAAAATAAATCGCTCGTAGATTTCAAAAAACTAGGTATAGACGAATTAATTTCACCCGAAGAACTAGCGGCTGAAGAGATACAGTTATTACTGAATCAATCAGCATTTAACGATACCTATGAGTTTGAAGACGGGGCACTTATTATGTGTGGTGTTTCCTTGCCAAAATCAGCGCCTTTTGTTGGAAAAACAGTAAAGGAGGCGGCTCAAATATTTCCAGAACTTAATTTTATGCCTATTGCTTTGCAAAGAACAGGCACACAATTTACGATTATTCCTCGCGGGGATACCGTATTTCAAGAAGAAGATCAAGTGTATTTTATTACTGCTAAAGAAGGTGTAAGCGAGTTGTACAAGTTAACGGGAATGGTAAAAAGAGACATTAAAAATGTAATGATTCTTGGAGGGAGTAAAGTGGGGTATAAAACCGCTCGTGACCTTTGTAAAAATAAATTTAATGTAAAGCTTATCGAGATAAATAAAGAAAAAGCATTTGATCTAGCGGAAGAATTACCCAATGCCTTAATCATTAATGGGGATGGTAGAAATGTTGAGTTATTAGATGAAGAAAGCCTAAGCGCCATGGATGCTTTTATTGCGGTTACCGGTAATTCAGAAACCAATATTATGTCTTGTTTGGTTGCGAAATCTAAAAAAATTAAAAAAACGATTGCCATGGTTGAAAATATGGACTATTTTCAGCTTTCGCACTCTATAGGGATTGACACCCTTATAAATAAAAAATTATTAGCAGCGAACAACATATTCCGATATATCAGAAGGGGAGAAGTAGTGGCTTTAACACGACTCAATAATTTAAACGCTGAAATTTTAGAATTTATCGTAAAGTCAGGTTCTTCTGTAAACGGTAAAAGTATAAAGGAATTAGACTTCCCTAAAGATGCGACCATTGGTGGGGTGATTAAAGATGGCCTTGGGATAATTGCTTTAGGTGATTTTAAAATCGAAGAAGGGGATAGAGTAGTCGTGTGTTGTTTGCCAAGTGCGATTCCTAAAATTGAAAAAATGTTTCTTTAATGAGACTTAATTACAAGATAATTTTTCACTTGATGGGACTTTTGATACTCTGTAATGGAGGTTTCATGGTTCTGGCTGCTGTGATTAGTGGAATTTATAAAGATGGGGTGACCATCGATATTGCTTTAGCCGCTGTTGTAACCATGATAGTGGGTACTTTAGCTATGTTTTTAACCCGAAGTCATGAAAAAGAAGTAGGTAGAAAAGAAGGATATATTATCGTTACTTTTGGTTGGTTAATCATGTCTTTATCCGGGGTTTTACCTTATATGTTTTCAGGAGCTATCCCAGATTTAACAAACGCCTTTTTCGAAACTATTTCAGGTTACACCACTACAGGAGCTTCAATTTTAGATGATATTGAAGTGTTGCCGGAAGGCATTTTATTCTGGCGTAGTTTAACACATTGGATTGGTGGCATGGGTATTATCGTCTTAGCTATTGCTATTTTACCCTTGCTAGGCATTGGAGGAATGCAACTCTTTGCTGCAGAAGCACCAGGGCCCACAGGGGATAAATTACATCCTAGAATTACAGATACGGCCAAGCGCCTTTGGTTAATTTATTTTGGCTATACTGTAGCAGAAACCATTTTATTAAAGTTGGCGGGGATGTCTTTTTTTGACGCTATAAATCACTCTTTAGCCACCTTATCTACAGGTGGTTTTTCAACTAAAAATTTAAGTGTTGCCTATTGGAATGACCAGCCTTTAATTCAGTACATTATAATGCTCTTTATGTTTTTAGCAGGAACTAATTTTGTTTTAAGTTACTATGCTTTTAAAGGTAAAGTTCAAAAAGTACTGCATGATGAGGAGTTTAAATTTTATAGCATTTTTGTACTATCTTTTACAATCATTGCAGCCTTAGTCATTTTTTTTAAAGCAAACGTAGAAACCTCAGCCTATTACCCCATGGTTTTTGGCGAAGCAGAAAGTGCTTTCAGGCATTCGCTTTTTCAAGTTTTATCGGTCATAACGACCACTGGATTTGTAAGTGCTGATTTTACGAGTTGGACACCTTTCTTAACCATTTTCTTTTTTGGTCTCATGTTTTTAGGAGGATGCGCAGGTTCAACCGCGGGTGGTATTAAGGTAATGCGCCACTTGCTCATTATTAAAAACGGGTTATTAGAATTTAAGCGCACCTTACACGTCAATGCGGTGATTCCTGTTCGGTATAATAATAAAACAGTGCGAGAACATATTGTTTACAATATCATAGCCTTCTTTGTTTTATATATGCTCCTGTTCATCATAGGCTCTTTAGTATTGGGTGCCTTAGGTTTAGATTTTATGTCGGCTATTGGTGGTGCTGCATCCTCTTTAGGGAATGTAGGTCCGGCTTTAGGTACCCTTAATCCTTTGAGTAATTTTAATAGTTTGCCCCCTTTTGGTAAATGGTGGTGCGGCTTCTTAATGCTTTTAGGGAGGTTAGAACTTTTTACGGTATTGATCTTGTTTACTCCGTATTTCTGGAAGAAGATGTGATGGTCTCATGCTTTAGCTTTTAGAGCTAAATGCAAAAGTGGTTGGTTGTAAAATGAAGTCATAAAAAGAGCTTTTAAAGTTGCAACACTAGTATTGAATTTTCCTTCTAGCTGAGCTCAAAAAAAAGCCTCAATAAAAATTGAAGCTTTTTTTATGCCTAGTAAAGGTAATAGGTTTATATCGTTACCGCCTTTTTTATTCTTGCTAAAGCCTCAATAATTTGATCTTCACTAGCGGCATAAGAAATTCGAATACAATTATTGTTTCCGAAAGAATCTCCTGCAACCGTAGCTACATTGGCAGCCTCTAATAGATACATCGATAAGTCAGATGAATTCGTAATTTTAGTTCCGTTTAAAGTCTTACCAAAATAAGCGGTAACATTGGGGAACACATAAAAAGCACCTTCTGGCTCGTTACATATAAATCCAGGAATGTCTTTGAGTAAGCCTAAAATTAATTTTCTGCGCTCTTTGAACTTATCTACCATATAGCTAATTTTACTTACGGGCTCTAAAAGGGCAGTAATCACAGCACGTTGCGCAATACAATTGGCTCCACTGGTGACTTGTCCCTGCAGTTTATTACAGGCGCGTGCAATGTAGGTTGGTGCACCTATGTACCCAATTCTCCAGCCGGTCATAGCAAAAGCCTTTGCCACACCATTAACGGTAACTGTTCTCTCAAACATATCAGGAAACTCAGCCATAGAAGCATGAGCCGTTACACCATAATTTATGTGTTCGTAGATTTCATCACTTACAACAACTATTTTTGGATGCTTTTGGAGTACATCTGCCAAGGCTCTTAATTCTTGTTTGCTGTAAATAGAGCCAGTTGGGTTGCAAGGCGAACTATACCATAGCATTTTAGTTTTTGGAGTAATTGCAGCTTCTAACTGTTCGGGGGTCATTTTAAAATTATTCTCTATAGAAGTAGCTACTTCTACCGGAACACCTTCGGCTAGTTGTACAATGTCACTATAACTCACCCAGTATGGGCAAGGTAAAATAACTTCGTCTCCCTTATTTAAGCAAACTTGAGCTACATTATACAAAGATTGTTTTGCGCCAGTAGATACCACTATTTGCGCTTGGCTATAGCTTAAGCGATTATCTCTTTTAAATTTAGTGATAATGGCATCTTTTAATTCAACATACCCATCCACTGGTGAGTACGAGTTGTAATTATCATTAATAGCTTGAATAGCAGCATCTTTAATATAATCTGGCGTATTAAAGTCAGGTTCCCCCAGACTGAGCCCGATAATATCTTTTCCTTCAGCTTTTAATTCTCTTGCTTTTGCTGCCATTGCAAGGGTTGCAGAGATTGCTAATTTGTTTACCCTATCTGATAATTGATTGCTCATATGTTCTTCCGGTTTTCTAATACTGTAACGTTGGTTTTTTGCCCAACTGCTTTAAGTGATTGAAATGCGAAAATATAGCTTTTCTTGTTGTCTTGTATTCGTTGTAGGGCAAATTAAACTCCTTAGCTGTTTCTTTTACAATTTTTGCAATTTTTGTGTAATGCACGTGGCTAATGTTAGGAAAAATATGGTGTTCTACTTGGTGATTTAAACCACCAGTAAACCAATTTACTATTTTGTTTTTTGTTCCAAAATTAACCGTAGTAAACAGTTGGTGTATGGCCCAAGTATTTTTCATGGTACCAGTTTTATCGGGCAACGGCGTTTCGGCCTGATCGACAACGTGCGCTAACTGAAACGTTACACTTAATATAACACCAGCAACATAATGCATCACAAAAAAGCCAATAAGGATTTGCCACCAAGCAATATCTAAAATAAGCATTGGTAAAACAATCCAAATACTAACGTATATGATTTTGGTAATTACTAATTTACTCCAATTCATTACTGGATTCGGTAATTTACCATACGAAAGTTTACGCTTGGTATAGCGGTACATTTGTTGAAAATCGGTCGTAATGGCCCAATTAAATGTCAATAATCCGTATAAAAGTACAGAATAGTAATGTTGAAATTTATGGTGTTTTCTCCATTCAGAATGTTCTGAAAAGCGTAAAATTCTTCCTGCTTCTAAATCCTCGTCATGTTCGTGAATATTCGTGTAGGTATGGTGTAGTACATTGTGTTGAACTTGCCAGTTATATACATTTCCGGCAAGAATATAAATACTGCTTCCCATTAATTTATTAACCCACTTTTTATTAGAATAGGAGCCGTGGTTCCCGTCATGCATCACATTCATTCCCACGCCGGCCATACCAATACCAATTAAAATAGTAAGTAATAGATTAGCCCAAATAGGAAGTCCTAAAGTTAAAATTAAGAAGTAGGGAGCTAAAAATAAGGTGAACATAATGGCTGTTTTTAAATGCAAACGCCAATCACCTGTTTTTTTTAATTTATTTTCTTTGAAGTATTCGTTAACTCTCTTATTTAGTGTCTTGAAAAAATCCGTAGAATCCTTTCTTGAAAATCGAATGGTTTCTTTACTCATAATATTATTTTTTACAAAGATAAGTTAATTCAGAATGTATAAAAGTATATAGCACCCAAAAAAAGGAAATAATTATGATTTATAAAACCTTATTTTTGCTTAAAATTTTCAATTTACACTATGGATATTGCGATACTTTTAAACTATTTTCCGAAGCTAACAGAAACACAAAAACAGCAGTTTTTAAAATTATCAGAGCTCTATAAAGACTGGAATTTAAAAATAAATGTAGTTTCTAGAAAAGATATTGATGAATTGTATCTGCGCCATGTTTTACACTCTTTGGGAATTGCCAAAATTCAACAATTTTTACCAGGTTCAAAAATTATTGATGTAGGAACCGGAGGGGGGTTTCCTGGTGTTCCTTTGGCGATTTTGTTTCCAGAAGTGCATTTTACTTTAGTAGATGCTATTGGAAAAAAAATAAAAGTGGTCGACGAGGTCGTGGAAGGTTTGGGCTTATCAAATGTCACGACCATTAATGATCGAGTAGAAAATGTTAAGGGTAATTTTGATTTTATAGTGAGTAGGGCAGTGGCAGCTATGCCTACTTTTACACATTGGGTTAAAGGGAAAATCAAAAAAGAATCACTACACGAGCGGAAAAACGGAATATTATATTTAAAGGGCGGTGATTTATCTGAAGAATTAAAGGAATATAGGACGGCAGAAATTTTTAACCTGTCGGACTATTACGAGGAAGATTTTTTCGAGACGAAAAAAGTAGTATACCTCCCTTTAAAATTTAGGGGATAAAAAAAGTTCTAGAAACGTTTTGTAAACATTGCTAGAACTTTTTAAAACTGTTTTTTACCTGTACTCTTACATGTGCAATAATCTTAAGTACGATAGTCTACAGTTTTTTGCATACTCTCTTATGTAAGTTTCAATGCTTTTGAAGCTTACTGAGTTATTAGTTTTTTTACTGGTACATGCGCTTTCCTTCATAATCCGTCTATTTTGAGAAGTAAATTTAGTATTTTTTGCTTTAAGTTTACAATTAATTAACGTTAAATTTACATTGATAGTATATCGTTTCTTGTAAAAATTAAAAAAAGCCACTATATCATCAACATATATAGTGGCTTTTGAACGCTAATAGCATGGTACTAATGTTCCTGTATTATCCTAAAAATGGATATCTGTAGTCTACTGGGGTAACAAAAGTTTCTTTAATTAACCTTGGAGAAACCCAACGTAGTAAGTTTTGCATAGAACCTGCTTTATCATTCGTTCCCGAAGCTCTAGCACCGCCAAAAGGTTGTTGACCAACAACTGCCCCTGTTGGTTTGTCATTGATATAAAAATTTCCAGCACAGTTTTGCAATGCTTTTGTAGCCTCATCAATGGCGTACCGATCTGTAGCTAGAACAGCTCCTGTTAATGCGTATTCTGAGGTGCCATCTACAAGCTCTAAAGTTTTTGCCCAGTCTGCATCGTCATAGATATAAACCGTCACTACAGGTCCAAAAAGTTCGGTCTCCATGGTGGTATATTTAGGATTGCTTGTTAAAATAACAGTTGGCTCTACAAAGTATCCTTTTGATTTGTCATAATTACCACCAGCAAAAATTTCAGCATCTTTCGCGTTTTTAGCGCCGTCTATATATTTTGCTAATTTGTCAAAAGAAGCTTCGTGAATTACAGCAGTGACAAAATTCGTCATGTCTTCTGGCGAACCTGGTGCGTTGATTGTTTTTAAATCTTCTTTTACATGATTTAAAATTTCATCTGCGGTAGATTTAGGCAGGTAAACTCTTGAAGCAGCACTACATTTTTGTCCTTGAAATTCAAAAGCACCGCGAACAATAGCTGTAGCCACTTGTTTAGTGTTTGCTGTTTTATGTGCGAGTATAAAATCTTTTCCTCCTGTTTCCCCAACAATTCTAGGGTAGGTTTTGTAAGTGTGAATATTAGTGCCGATTTGTTTCCATAACTCTTTGAAAACATGCGTAGAACCCGTAAAGTGAATGCCTGAAAAATCGGGGCTAGCTAATACGGTTTCGGTAATCATCACAGGATCGCCATAAATCACATTAATAACGCCATCAGGAACACCAGCTTCTTTAAAAACATCGACAATAACTTTGGCTGAAAAAATTTGACTATCACTTGGCTTCCAAACAACTACATTTCCCATCATGGCAGCACTTGCGGGTAAGTTCCCAGCAATAGCTGTAAAGTTAAAAGGAGTAATAGCATAAACAAAACCTTCTAAAGGACGGTACTCTACTCTATTCCAAATTCCTTCAGCAGAAGCAGGTTGCTCTTGGTAAATTTGCGACATGTATGCTACGTTAAATCGCAGAAAGTCAATCAGTTCACAAGCCGCATCTATTTCAGCTTGGTGTATTGTTTTAGATTGTGCAATCATGGTGGCTGCATTAATTTTGGCCCGGTAAGGACCTGCAATTAATTCGGCAGCCTTTAGGAAAATAGCAGCACGTTGTTCCCAAGTTAAGTTGGCCCAGGCTTGTCTTGATGCTAAAGCGTTTTCGATGGCTTGGCTGACGTGTTTTTTTTCCGCAACGTGATATTGACCTACTTGATGTTTATGATCGTGTGGTGGAGACATAGGCTTTGTTTTGCCGGTTTTAATCTCATCTTTTCCAATATACATTGGAACATCGACACTCCCATTAAAATATTCTTGGTATTGTTTTAATACTTCTTGTCGTTCAGGAGATCCTGGAGCAAACCCTTTTATAGGTTCGTTTATTGCTATAGGAACTTGAAAAAATCCTTTACCCATGTTGTTTTGTTTTAATTTTAAAAAGTAAGTGTAAAGGTACTAAAACAAAAAAGGTGAAAAAAGTAAAAAAGAAAAAGAAGTGTTTAGTTTAGAGTAAACGGGGTGTTAAATTTAAAAGTAGGAATAGACACCCTAATTTTTTCGTCCGATTTTAAATTTACCATAGTATAATGCCCCTTCATAGCCCCTATGGTCGAAGTTAATAAACATCCAGAGCTGTAGGTGTGAGATTCTCCGGGTTTAATCACCGGTTTTTTGCCAATAACCCCTTCCCCTTCTAAAATTTCTAACTCATTTAATGAGTCGTAAATTCTCCAATGGCGCGAAGTAAGCTGAACAGTGTCTTTCGTTTGATTTTCAATAGTTATGGTGTACCCAAAAGCATAATGCGTTTTGTAGTTTTTAAAGAAAGTGCCTTCAAAACTAGTATTTACTGAAATTTTTATGCCTTTTGTTATAAGTGTAGTCATAAGTATCAAAGTCTAAAATGCTAAAAAAAAAGAACAAAAATTATAATTATCCTTGCTAATTTATAAAATCGAAGGCAATTATCGTAAACTTTAAGAAAATTTTACGGGTATTAATTCCTTAGTAAATCTCTTCTTTCGCTAATTGATGTTCCGTACAAAGTTAAAACTAGGGCAATATAATAAACCTTTCTTAAACTATAAATGAATAGGATAAATGTTCGTTATAAGTTAATTTTTTGAAGCTATACGGTGTAGTTTAATTGCTGATATTTTTTGAATTTGCTGTGCCTATTCCTATCAGTCCGTCATAAAGAGCACCGATATCACGATAATAAACCAATATTAAATAATTGTTTTCGGTAAAATGAAAGTTTCCGGATACCTTGTTTAAATCAACGTCGCCGTTTTCTTTCTTGATCACATATTTGTAATTGTAAAAGCCTTGCTTTAGTTTTAAAGTGGCTTCTAATAATCCATTATTGGCGTTGAAGGTCATTTTGTTTTCTTCATCCAACATAAAATTATTGAACTTCCCATAAATATACACTTCATTTAAACCTATTTCTTCTACATAAGGCAGGCTAAAGTGCACTTTACTATATTCTGCCTCTCTTGAGGTGTCCGCTCCTTGGGAAGTATTGATGGCGAAATCTCCATTAATATCAGGGAAATAAGTATACGGCCTGTCATTTCTAAAAATATCTGTAAATAAATAGTGATGGTAAAGATCTGAAACCTCTATCGATGAAATCGCTACTGTTGGCGCGCGCAAATCTTTAGTATCAAAATTTAAAAATTCATTCCCCCCAAAAAAACTAGTTTCTTGATCATATTTATACACCAACTGATTTCCTATGGTGTATTGAGGTTTTACATTATAAATAGCAGTGGGCCAATAATAATTTTGTAAAATAGAGATTTTTACCTCTTTCAAGGGGTTGATTAATTGAAAGTTGGCGTAATTAATAGTGAGGTGCACTACTTGTTTTTCATTTAAAAATTCAAAATCTCTACTTCTTTTTATCGTTGCGGCTACGTTTACCAAGTTTTGGTACACTAAAAAACGTCGAGAAAACTGGAGCTCATAATTACTGTCATAAATTTCTAGCATATAATTGCCACTTACTTTTAGCCCTGTGTTTTCGTTAGGTATGCTGAGCTTGTAGTTCGAGTAGGGTTGCAAGGTATTATAGCTATTTTCATAATCGATGATTCTTAAATTATCAATACCCCTAAGGTATTGAGACTTTAATAAATCAGATGGCGTCCAGTCATAATCGCAATGTATAATTTTATAATAAAAATCTTGTTCACTCGCTGTGATGTCATCAAAATCCAGGTAAATAGCATCGCCCAGTTGTACCACAGGGAATTGGTCGTCTGTGGGGCCTTTAAAAATAATAGATTTTATGTTTGACGGCGGGTTAACTTCTTCCTGAACTTGGGAAAAAAGTGAGTGTATGCACAAAAAAAACAAGATATGTTTAACAAAGAACCTCATGAAATAGCAGTATTTTTCAACAAAGTTAAACAAAAAGCATGCCTTGAAAATTAACTTCGTTATAAGTTGTAAATTTATAGACAATAATTATGAAAACTTTCCATTTAGTCTTATTTTTGCATGAAATTTTTTTAACCTAAGGTTTATAGCAATATGTCTAAAGACATCAGAATTAAAAAAGGCTTAAACATTAAATTAGTTGGTGCCGCAGAAAAAGATATTTCTAAGGCATCTTTAAGTAATGCTTATGTCATAAATCTTCAGGATTTTCATGGGGTCAACCCAAAAATGCTGAAGAAAGAAGGCGCAGAAGTAAAAGCAGGTGAAGCGCTTTTTTATAACAAAAATCATGAAAATATGCTTTTTGTTTCTCCTGTAAGTGGTACGTTGGTTGAAATTAAGAGAGGAGAGAGGCGAAGTATTCTATCCTTAAAAATTACAGCGGATAAAGCACAAGTAGCGGTATCGCATGCAATTCCAAATTTAGGAGCCATTTCAGCTTCTGAAGTAAAATCTTTTTTACTTCAATCTGGTTGTTGGCCGTTCATAAAGCAGCGCCCATATGACGTGATAGCAAACCCAGAAACTAGCCCTAAAGCTATTTTTATCTCTGGTTATACTACAGCGCCTTTGGCTGCGGATTTAGATTTCACCTTAAAGGGCAAAGAAACTGAAATACAGGCTGCCATTACTGCGTTAGCAAAATTAACAGCAGGAAAAGTGCATGTATCTCATGGAGGTTCTAATTCTCCGCTTGCAGGTTTGCAAGGGGTAGAACACCATAAAGTTTCAGGGCCACACCCAGCCGGTTTAGTGGGAACACAAATCAATAAAATTGACCCTATTAATAAGGGGGAATTAGTTTGGGTGGTTGCTCCTCAAGATTTAATTATTATTGGTGAAGCACTATTAACGGGTACGTTCAATGCGGATAGAACCATAGCTCTTGCTGGTTCTTCTGTAAAAAATCCAAAATACTACACGACTAAAATTGGAGCTGAAATAGCAACTTTTTTATATGCTAGTGGCGTAAATGAAGCCAAGTTTAGGGTTATTAATGGCGATATTTTAACAGGGGTTACCTCAAGTCAATCGGGTAATTTAGGTTATTATAATACCACGGTTACAGCGATTCCCGAGGGTGATGATTATGAATTTTTTGGATGGAATAAGCCAATTTTTAATAAAATATCAAATTCTAGAGCGCTAACTTTTTCATGGTTAACACCAAATAAAAAATTTGATTTAAATACCAATACCAACGGAGAGCACCGTGCCTTTGTAATTACCGGAGGATACGAAGAGGTTTTTCCTTTGGATATTTATCCAATGCAAATTTTAAAAGCGTGTATGTATGAGGATTTAGACGAAATGGAGGCTTTAGGAATGTACGAAGTAGCTCCTGAAGATTTTTCATTAACAGAATTTATCTGTGTGTCTAAACAACCACATCAAGATATCATAAGAAAGGGCTTGGATTTAATGCTTAAAGAGATAGGATAATGAGCTTAAAAAGTAGTTTACACAATTTAAAAGAAAAGTATAAAGGAAAGAAAATGGCACCTGCCTTTAATGCACTCCATACTTTTTTATATTTACCTAATGAGACCACGCATAACGGGACTCACATAAAAGCGGCCGACGATTTAAAACGGACCATGAATACGGTCATTATGGCCTTAATACCTTGTTTGATATTTGGTATTTATAATGCCGGGTACCAACACTATTTGGCACTTGGCGAAATAGAGTCTGCCAAAGGCTTTTTAGGGGCGTCATTCTGGACGATCGACAACTTAATAATTGGTGCTTGGACAGTTTTACCTTTAGTTGTTGTTTCCTATGGCGTTGGTTTGGCGGTAGAATTTTTATTCGCTGTAATAAAAGGTCATGAGGTAGAAGAAGGCTATTTGGTTACTGGGATGTTAGTGCCATTAATTGTCCCTGTTGATATTCCTTTATGGATGTTGGCAGTAGCGGTTGTTTTTGGAGTGGTAATCGGTAAAGAAGTTTTCGGAGGTACAGGGATGAACATTCTTAATCCAGCCTTAACGATCCGTGCATTTTTATTCTTTGCCTATCCAACATGGATGTCAGGAGATAAGGTTTGGGTACATGGAGCTGTTGAGCGTGCTGGTACTGCGGATGCTATATCAGGAGAAACCATTCTTGGATCCTATGCCCAGAATAATGCAGTTGCTTATGATTATTGGGACATGTTCTGGGGATTAATTCCGGGTTCGGTCGGTGAAACATCAAAAGTTTTAATTATTCTAGGAGCCTTATTTTTAATATTTACGAAAGTAGGAAGCTGGAGAATTATTGTAAGCACCTTAATTGGAGCGCTAGCAATGGGTCTTATTTTTAATGGTGTCATCGAATCGGGATGGATCACTGAAACGAGTAAGTTTTACGGATTAATGAGTGTTCCTTTCTGGCAACATTTAATTATTGGAAGTATTTTATTTGGAGCCGTTTATATGGCGACAGACCCCGTTACAGCTTCTCAAACAAATAAAGGAAAATGGATTTATGGTTTTCTTATAGGATTTATTTCTATTATGATTCGGGTCTTTAACCCAGCTTATCCTGAAGGGGTGTTTTTAGCAATATTATTAATGAACGTTTTTGCACCAACGATAGATCATTATGTAATACAAGGCAATGTAAAGCGTAGAATGAAACGTGTTAAAGTTAAAACAGCGTAATTATGGCAATCAATACAGAAAAAAATAGTTATACAATAATTTTTTCCATCATTATGGTTTTAGTTGTAGGTTCTATTTTAGCAGGTCTTGCTTCGGGTTTAAAGCCGATGGTAAAGGCTAACGAACGTTACGAAAAACAACAGAACATCCTATATGCCTTAGGTGTAAATGACAATGAAGGTGCTAATGACGTTGTATTTATTCCGACCGACAGAGTCGAGCAAGAATTTAAAAAGTACATCAAAAAGCAATATGTTCTTCAAGATGGAGAATTAACAGAAAATGATGAAGCCTACCTTATCGATATCAAAAAGGAAGAAACAAAGGCCAAGAATAAAGAGTATAGTCGACGTTTGCCCATTTTTGTAGGGGATAAAGAAGGCCAAGAAGTGTATATTGTTCCAGTTAGAGGAAAAGGATTATGGGATGCTATTTGGGGTTTTGTAGCTTTAGATAAAGAAATGGTCGTAACTGGTGTTTATTTTGATCATAAAGGAGAAACTCCAGGTCTTGGTTCTGAAATTAAACAACGTTATTTTATGGACGACTTTACAGGCGAAAAGTTCTTAGACGGAGATGTCTTTGAGGGTATCACTGTCGCTAAAGGGAACAATGACCCTAAAAACGAAAGAAAAGATGATCATAAAATTGATGCTTTAGCTGGAGCTACCATTACAGGCGATGGTGTTTCTGCAATGCTAAAGAAAGATGTGAAAATGTATATGCCTTACTTTAAGACTTTAAATTAAATTTTCTATGGGACTTTTATCAAAAAAAGATAGTAAATTAATTAGCGATCCGTTATTAGATAACAACCCTATTACCATTCAGGTATTGGGTATATGTTCTGCTTTGGCAATTACGGCGCAGTTAAAGCCGTCGATAGTAATGGCCGTATCCGTACTATTTGTAATGGGTGTAGGGAACGTGGTAATTTCATTAATGCGTAACATCATTCCATCAAAAATCAGAATTATTGCCCAACTCATCGTTGTAGCCACTTTGGTTATTATTGTTGATCAGGTGCTAAAGGCCTTTGCCTATACTTTAAGTAAAGAGCTTTCTGTATTTATAGGGTTAATTATTACCAACTGTATCATTATGGGTCGTTTTGAAGCTTTCGCTTTAGCCAATGGTCCATGGAGGTCTTTTTTAGACGGTATCGGTAATGCTTTAGGATACGGTGTAATTCTTGTCATTGTAGGTTTCTTTAGAGAGCTTTTAGGCTCTGGAACTTTATTCGGATTTAAAGTGATGGGAGATCCGGTTGAAAAAACTGGTTTGTTTGCCCTTGGCTATGAAAATAATGGTTTTATGGTATTGCCTCCCATGGCTTTAATTGTGGTGGGGATTATCATTTGGATTCAGCGTAGTAGAAATAAAGCACTAATAGAGGATTAAAAACTTAGTAAATAGCTAGTAGGTAGGGTGCTTAAGTACTCAATGCTGAATACTTGATAAAGAATTTATAAAATTATGGAACATATAGAATTGTTTTTTAAATCGATATTTGTAGATAACATGGTATTTGCCTATTTCTTAGGGATGTGCTCTTATCTAGCAGTTTCAAAAAAGGTATCCACAGCAGTGGGCCTCGGAGCAGCAGTAATTTTTGTACTGGCGATTACAGTACCACTGAACTGGCTACTTGATCAGTATTTATTGCAAGAGGGTGCCTTAACCTGGCTTGGACCCGAATATGCGGATTATGATCTTAGCTTTTTGTCTTTTATTATGTTTATTGCGACCATAGCAACTATGGTACAATTGGTTGAAATTATTGTGGAGAAATTTTCTCCATCATTGTACAATTCTTTAGGGATATTTTTACCCTTGATCGCCGTGAATTGTGCCATCTTGGGAGGCTCCTTATTTATGCAATCTAGAGAAATAGAAACACTGGGTCTGGCTTTTAACTATGGAATATCTTCAGGTATTGGATGGTTCTTAGCAATTTTGGCTATAGCTGCTATTCGAGAAAAAATCAGGTATAGTGCCGTACCAGCGCCTTTAAGAGGCTTAGGCATTACGTTTATTATCACTGGTTTAATGGCTATTGGTTTTATGAGTTTTGGAGGAATGTTAACTGGTGGTGATGAAGCCGCTGCTGCAGAAGATAAGACAACTCAAGTACAAGAGGTAAAAAAAGAGGTTAAACAAAAGGAAGCTGACATTAAGACTGTCTTAAGTGTAGCTGACAACACAAATAAATAAAGTAATATGATGATATTAGCCGCAAGCACAGTAGGAACGGTAATAGCTACCGTAGCAGCTTTCTTGATAGTAACTTTGTTATTAGTAGCATTGTTATTGGTAGTAAAACAAAAATTATCTCCGTCTGGTCCTGTTAAGATTTTGATCAATGGAGAGCGTGAAATTGAAGTAGCCTCAGGTAGTTCGTTGTTAACGACACTGGGTAGTAATAAAGTATTTTTGCCATCTGCCTGTGGCGGTGGTGGTACTTGTATTCAATGTGAGTGCCATGTGTTGTCAGGAGGTGGAGAAGCACTTCCTACCGAAACTCCTCACTTTTCAAGAAAGGAATTACAGCATGGAGCTCGATTAGCCTGTCAAGTAAAGGTAAAACAAGATATGGAGATTACCATTCCAGAAGAGGTTTTTGGAATTAAAAAATGGCCAGCTAAAGTGGTACGTAATTACAATGTAGCTTCTTTCATTAAGGAGTTTGTTGTTGAAATTCCAGAAGATATGGGCTACAAGGCAGGTGGGTATATTCAAATTGAAATTCCTGAATGCGAAGTAAAATATGCTGATATTGATATTACAGCGCACCCAGATGAGCATGAAACGCCCGATAAATTTAAGGCTGAATGGGATAAGTTTAACTTATGGCCTTTAGTCATGAAAAACCCTGAAACTGTAGAAAGAGCCTATTCGATGGCTTCTTACCCAGCGGAAGGTAAAGAAATTATGCTCAATGTGCGTATTGCAACGCCACCTTGGGATCGAGCAAAAAATGGTTGGATGGATGTAAATCCAGGTATCGCTTCTTCTTACATCTTTGGATTAAAACCAGGTGATGATGTTGTGATTTCTGGTCCTTATGGTGAATTCTTCATCAATGAATCAGAAAGTGAAATGCTATATGTTGGTGGTGGTGCAGGTATGGCACCCATGCGTTCTCATTTATATCACCTATTCAATACTTTAAAAACGAATCGAAAAGTGACTTACTGGTATGGTGGTCGTTCTAAACGTGAACTTTTCTACATTGATCACTTTAAAAAGTTAGAGAAGAATTTCCCTAATTTTAAATTTTACATGGCACTTTCTGAGCCAATGCCAGAAGATAACTGGAAAGTAAAAGAAAATATTGATGCTCCTGGAGATGGTTTTGTTGGTTTTATTCATAATTGTGTGATAGATAATTACTTAAATCTACATGAATCTCCTGAAGATATTGAATTGTATTTCTGTGGACCTCCATTAATGAACAAAGCCGTTCAGAAAATGGGTGAAGATTTTGGAATTCCAGATGAACACATTAGATTCGATGATTTCGGTGGATAACCGTATGTATCTACAATATAAAAAATGCAACCAATTGGTTGCATTTTTTATATTGTAGATATCTGTTCTTAAAGCCATTGAATTGGCATAGTTTTCTTGATTCCTGAGCTTATAAGTTTAACACCTAAAATAATAGGCTTAGAGGTACTTCAAATACACGAAAGCACCCTATTCTTATGGGGGTAGGCTCAAATAGCAGGCTTTAGATGAGTAGCCTTTAAATTTATCAATTCAATACCTCTTGCAGTTGATATTTGGGTTGGTCATTTTCGATTTGAAATAACTTATGTAAATCCATGACATTCGAAACGCCATCTAGTTGACAGAGGAAGGCTACCGCTGCGCATAGGCCATTAAATAAAACGGACTTATCTTTTGGGTTTTTAGGTTTTTTGTTGGTCGTATTTAAGGGTAGTGTATAACCACAGCCTTGCAAAAATGCAGCTTCAATCTGTAACAATTCTAAGGGAGTATAGCCATAAAATCGTTTGCCAAATTTTTGATTGACAATGCCCACATAGTTTAGTTGGGTAGAGCCATGCAATTCTGTAAAATTTTGCCAAAATTCTAAATTGTCACAGATGTTCCCAACGGCGCATTTTGTGCAGTATTCGGGATGTAATTGATCGTTGTGAAACGCATGATAGAGTTTTCCTAATGCCATTTCAAGTCTTGGAGAAAGTGTCATAGCCTTTTTTTATTTTAAGGTACTAATTTTTTAATGCAATCGGAACTAAAATTTTGATAAATTTGGCATGTATGGTCATCTTTATCTTCAATGCCTTCAATTCGAAGTACTTTGGCGTATTTCAAAAATGTTTACTAATTAGATTTTTCTAGGGTAGTCTATTTGCCTAAATGCTTAAATTTTATAGTATTTTTGTGCTATGAGTAGAGCATTGACAGAACAAGAATTACACAATCTTGCGATGAATATTGTAGGGAAACAATTAGAGGCGGATGGCTTTGAGTTTCTATCCGTGAATAGCGTCTTAAAAAAAAACCCTCAATTTGTATGTACCAAAAATAAAAAACTTCATTTTATTGTGGTTAAATCTGTTTGTTACCCTAATGATCCTACAGATTTGGATATGGATAATTTGAATAAAATGAAGGCACATGCCATAAATTTTGAAGCCGACACCTATTATGCGGGAGTTGGTTTGGTGAATGCAAAAGAGTATAAACAACCAGTTTTTTTAAATGAAGAATATATTGTTGATTATGATGGACTTGTTAAAATTTAAGTTTTTAGGCCCAGCTGTTGGACTTGTAGTTTTGGGATTTTTTTCCTCCTGTTCTGATGAATTTGTGCAATCAAGTACTACGGGTCCGGCATTAGGTACATCGTACTCTATACTTTTCTTTGATACCGTTCCACGAGATTTTAAACGAGAAATAGATTCGGTTTTTACGGTCATTAATAGGTCTATGTCTACCTATATCCCCGATTCTGATATTTCAAAAATAAATGCTGGTGATTCTACGGTGATCGTCGATGCCATGTTCGAAGAAGTTTTTAATTTATCTAAGCGTATTCATGAAACTACCAAGGGCTATTTTGATCCTACCGTTGGTATTTTGGTCAATGCCTGGGGGTTTGGTCCTGGAGAAAAAATTGCAATGGATTCTGTGATTGTGGATAGTCTTTTGAAATATGTAGGATTTGAAAAAGTCATGTTATTGCCCAACAAACGCATCCGTAAAGCGGATGCTCAAATCGTGTTCGACTTTAATGCTGTTGCCAAAGGCTACGCCGTGGATAGATTAGGTGCAATGCTAGACGCTAAGGGTATCACCAACTATTTAGTCGAAGTAGGGGGAGAACTAGTCGCAAAAGGAGAAAATAAGATAAAAAATAAAAAATTTGTAGTAGGTATCGATGATCCCTTAGCAAATGATCGAGATTATCCTGCTGCTTTAATCAACCTAAATAACAAAGGATTAGCTTCCTCCGGGAATTACCGCCACTTTCGTGAAGACCAACGCACGGGGAAACGATATGTGCATACCGTGGACCCCATTAGCGGCTACACGAAAGATTCGAATGTCTTAGGGGTTACTATTTTAGCGGATACCTGCATGGAAGCTGATGCTTACGCTACTGCCTTTATGGCTATGGATTTAGAGAATTCTCTGGCGCTATTATCTGAAAAAAAGAATATTGAAGCCTATATTATTTATATTGATGATGCCGGTGAAATCAAAGAATTTATAAGCGAAGGATTTAAGGCCATAGTAATCCAAGAATAAAACTACTTTTTTATTTTCGAACCAAAGGAATCACTTCGCCCGCTGCTAATCGGTAATGGTCAATGTGCTTTGAACCTAGTGTTGTCGTGTAGTCTATTTCATCTACCGCAAAACCAACACTTCTCAATTTATCAAAATAGTCCTTTCCATAAATTCGAACATGGTCATATTGTCCAAAAATTTTAGCTCTTTCTTTTTTATCGGTAATGGTATGGTCTTCGAAGGTGTATTCTCTTTTTAAATCTTGAGGAATTTGAAAAATACCCCAACCGCTAGGTTTTAGAACTCTAAATAACTCTTCCATGGCTTTTTTATCGTCAGGAATGTGTTCTAGCACATGATTGCACAGGATCACATCAAAGCTGTTGTCTTTGAAGGGGAGCTTGCAAATGTCAGCTTTAACATCTGCCAAAGGCGAATCTAAATCGGTTGTGGTATAGTCTAGGTTTTTGAGTTGTCTAAAGCGTTTGTAAAAAGCTTGTTCTGGAGCAAAATGTAATACCTTGTATGGCTTGCTGAAGAAATCTGTTTCGTTTTTTAAGTAAAGCCAAAGTAGTCTGTGACGCTCTAAAGAGAGGGTAGAAGGCGATAATACGTTTTCCCTTGGATTTTCATAACCGTAGGGGAGAAAGCGCCTAAAACCTCTTCCGTCTATGGGATCGATATACCTAGTTCCGCGCATAGAAAATGCTAAAACAGGCCTAGCGACATAACTTAGCTTTATAAGTAATGGCCTTGGAACGTGATTGAGTATGTATTTGAAAATTTTTGACATTAAAGGTTGTTTCACAGCGTTACTCAGAGTAAAAAGAGTTTCACAAAGGTGTATGTATAAAACGTTTAATTCCGTTTTTTAATAGTGAGGTATGAAAATTTATTAGAAGGCCTAATTCGTATCCCCCAAGTTTTAAATAAGTTAATATTTGTGCAAAATGCACATCAGTGAAACATTCCACGGTTTTAAGTTCAATAACAATGCGATTTTCAACGAGCAAATCTAGTCTGTACCCGTGATCTAACTTAACTTCTTTATAAACTATTGGTAAGGCAACTTCTTTTTTGACTTCTAATCCTTTACATTTTAATTCGTACATAAGACACTCTTGATAAGCAGACTCTAAAAGTCCCGGACCAAGTGCTTTATGAACTTCAATCGCAGCACCTATAATACTATTTGTCAAATCATTATTTTTCATACTTTGCGCTGCTCTGCGTTTAGCTCTGTGAAACTTTGCGAAATAGTTTTAGGTCTCTAAATTAAGCTTGTCTAAACTCATCTTCCTCGTCACTAGTAATGCCTAAGGCCTCGTAAATATATTTAAATGTCGATAAAAGTTCTGGCTTGCCATTCACCAAGGCAACATCATGTTCAAAATGTGCACTTGGTTTGCCGTCGGCTGTTAAAATAGTCCAACCATCTTTTAGTTGTTGTATTCTATGTGTACCCATATTAATCATCGGCTCGATAGCAACGACCATACCTTCTACAAATTTTTTGCCACGCCCTCTTTTTCCGTAATTCGGCATTTCAGGATCTTCGTGCATTTTTCTGCCTAATCCGTGCCCTACTAATTCCCGTACAACACCATAGCCGTGTTCTTCCGTGAATTTTTGAATCGCATAGCCTACATCGCCCACACGATTTCCTATTTTAAACTCTCGAATACCTACATAAAGAGAGGCTTTTGTAATATCGAGGAGTTTTTTTACTTCAGGAGCTACCTCACCTACTTCAAAGGTATAGGCATGATCTCCATAAAAACCATTTTTTAAAGCGCCGCAATCTATCGAAATAATGTCACCATCTACTAAAGGAGTACTGTTTGGAATGCCATGTACTACTTGGGCATTTGGACTCATGCAAAGCGAGTTTGGAAAATCATACATGCCTAAAAAACCGGGTTCAGCGCCATGATCGCGAATAAAAGTTTCTGCTAGTGCGTCTAAATGCAAAGTGGTTACCCCAGGCTTTACCTCACTAGCGAGCATTCCTAATGTTTTCGATACAATTAAGGCGCTTTCGCGCATTAGAGCTATTTCTTCCGGTGTTTTTACTATAATCATAAGTTCTAAAGATACTAGTTCTGGTAAAATGCTATACCAAAGGTTTTTGAGTCATTAACGCGGGTTGTGGAATGCCCATAAGCTTTAAAATGGTAGGTGCAATATCCCCTAAAATCCCATCTTTGATTTTTATATGCTCCTTATCCACTAAAATTAAAGGAACTGGATTTGTGGTGTGTGCTGTATTTGGTGTACCATCCGGATTTATCATGGTGTCGCAATTTCCGTGATCGGCAATGACTATTGTGCTATATCCATTTTTTAACCCAGCCATGACCACACTTTCTGCACAACTATCTACTACTTCACAAGCTTTAATCGCTGCCGACATTACGCCTGTATGACCTACCATGTCAGGATTTGCAAAATTTAAACAAATAAAATCTGCTTCTCCTTTATCAAGTTCTGGCAAAATCGAGTCTCTAATGTCATAGGCACTCATTTCGGGTTGTAAATCATAGGTTGCCACTTTTGGTGAAGGACAGAGCAAGCGCTTTTCTCCATCGAAAGGAATTTCTCTACCCCCATTAAAGAAAAAAGTAACATGTGGATATTTTTCAGTTTCAGCAATTCTAATTTGCTTTTTTCCTGCTTTCGCTAATACTTCGCCTAATGTTTCTTCAATATTATCCTTGTCGTACACTACATGTACTTTTTTATAAGATTCATCGTAATTAGTCATGGTCACATAGTAGAGCTCTAATTTGTGCATATTCTGTTCATGCATATCTATCTGGCTCAATACTTGAGTAAGTTCTCGACCTCTATCCGTTCTAAAATTAAAAAATATGAGAACATCTCCATTTTGAATTTTAGCGACTGGCGTACCATCCTTTTCCGTAAGGACCATAGGAGCTAAAAATTCATCAGTACTACCAGCATCATAACTATTTTGTACCGCAGTGGCAATATCGTTGGTTTTAAGTCCGGTACTATTTACGAGCAAGTCGTAGGCTAATTTTACACGCTCCCAACGTTTATCTCTATCCATCGCATAGTAACGCCCAATAACAGTAGCTAATTTTGCTTTCTTATCCGCACAAAATTCAATGATATTTTTTAAGTATTCCTTACCACTTTTAGGGTCTACATCACGACCGTCTGTAAAAGCGTGAATGTAAACCTTATCTAAATTATAGGCCTCACTCGCTTTAATTAGTCCTTTAAGATGCGAGGTGTGGCTATGAACCCCTCCATCGCTTAACAATCCTACAAAATGAACAGGTTTGTTGTTATTTTTGGCAAATAAAAAAGCCTCTTTTAATGCTTTTTCGTCTTTTAAACTATCTTCTTTTACAGCTTTATTAATTTTTGCTAAATCTTGATACACGATACGCCCAGCACCGAGGTTCATATGCCCCACTTCGCTATTTCCCATTTGACCTTCAGGGAGTCCAACATTCATGCCGTCTGTTAAAAGATTGGCATTAGAATATTCCCTTTGAATTCGGTCCATAAAAGGCGTATTCGCGTTGTCAATTGCAGAAACTTTTGGATTGGGTGATTTCCCCCAACCATCTAAAATCATCAATATTACTTTTTTGTTCATGGAGCCTACTGTTTAAACCTCAAAAATAAGACGAAATGCCTATTAATGCTAACTATTTCAGTTTCTTTTTTGAACCACAAAACCTCATATTAATTATTTCTTTTCTTATAAATAGTAACAAAACGAGATTTAACTCGTCTTTAAAATATAAAATTCATAGTCATCATCCGATGTAAATCGGAAATCAAAAAACAATCATCATGAGAAAAACAATCACAATTACAGTACTGACTATGGCATTATGTGCCATGAATGTAACAGCAAAACCGGCCATAGAAACCATGGGCGTTTTAAAAATAGAACAACCTGTGGGTTTAAGTTCTTTTTGCAATGCTATCGTAAAAGGAGACCTTAAAACTGTCAAAAGCATGATTGCTTTAGGAGAGGATGTTAATCAAAAATCACTAGGAATGACGCCTGCTATTTTCGCTGCTCGTTACAACAAAGTGGAGATTTTAGAAGTGCTGATAGCAAATGGTGCCAATATTAGAATTACATGCGATAAAGGTATCAACATTAAACAGTATGCGGAAGCTGCCAATGCTACAGATGCTTTACAAGTGATTAGCGAAAACTGGAAAAATAAATAGGCCAGTAGCTTCTATTAAAAAAGCCATTTACACTAGGTAAATGGCTTTTTTCTTATCGTTATTTTCTTCTTTTAGTGTTCAAGTAAAAGGGCTAGTGTATTAAAATTTGAATCCACTGAATACTCTATAAAAAAAAGCATAGAACGCCATGGAAATCATAATCACAGAAAATAAAGAATAAATTTTGAGTAAAACTACAACGAATGCAGGTTTACAGTCTTCAAATGCTTCTAAATAAACATTTTTAAAATGTAGAAGTGTTGCCATATAGTTTCGTTTAATGATTTGTAAATCAAAGCTATAAGGGCTAGAGGTAATAGAGTAAGGATGTGGGTGTCACAAAACTAATAAAATATTTTACTATTTCGACAAATTAACCATTTATTAGTTGAAATGCATTAAGCTTGTTTTTGGTACTTTTTAATGGCCTCCTTAATTTTTTCTATTCTATTTTCTGGATCGGGGTGCGTACTTTGAAATTCTGCTTGTCTATTGTGACCACCTGCTGCTTTTAAAATCTTCATTACCTCAATCATTTCATTGGGGTCGTATCCCGAATTCATCATGAAAAGAACGCCTAAATCATCACTTTCTAGTTCATCACTGCGACCATTTTTAAGTAAAGTGTTTTGCCCGATACTGCCTACAATATCACCTGCATCTGCCCCTACCGATGCCCCCATAGAAATAGTTTGCCAAAAATTACCTTCTGCTATCCGTTCCGCAGAATGCCGGCCGATGACATGACCAATTTCATGTCCTAAAACCCCTGCCAGTTGGGCTTCGTTTAATTTTGAAAATAAGGCATAGGTAATAAAAATCTGCCCACCAGGTAAGGCAAATGAATTAATAGTATTCGCGTCTGCAAGTAAATGAAACTCGTATGGGTAAGGCGTATCTTTTGCGATGCTATTTTTTACCAAGGTATTTCCAAGGACATCAACTACATCTTGCAAGCGCTGGTCAGCATGTAAACCACCGTATTGCTGTGTAATTTCGGGTCTACTCTTTAAGCCAATGGCAATTTCTTGATCCGAATTCATGTTTATATTCTGAACTCTATGGGTATAAGGGTTTGTTTCGCTGTTATTACATTTTTGTATACATGCGAAAGCGACTATAGCTAGTCCGATAAAAATTTTAATTTTCCAGTTACCTCTTCTCACGGTTTATGCCTTTAGAAATACCTAAAGTACAAAAAGCCTATAAAAGTTTCTGATTTATATCTAGTAGGTGATCTGCGATGTAGGTTCTTAAAAAACCGGCTGTAAAATGTTCACTCCCTAGAAAGGTTTCATTTTTGTACAGTTGTACTATATTTTTACTTCTAAAAGCGTCTAACATAGGCACTGAAATAGGAGCATAGCTATAATGCCATGGTTCATATTTAAAGCCTCTTCTTTTGGGGTTGTCTGTATAGACCAGATAAAAACCAAATTTTTCAGAATTTTCATCCATCCACTTTTTAAAATTGGCAAATGGTTGTCCTTCAGCATATTTTGAAGGCACCAAGACATCACCACTTACTTTTTGATATCCATCAATCACATCAATATCGGTTCCCCAATGATGCCTACTTGTGCCTGGAATCGTAGAGTACTCAATAATTTTATTGATTGCGGCTAGAGGATCCATACCTTCGTCGGTATAGGCTATATATTTACGCTCAAAAATAACTTGTTGTCGGTCAAAGCTGCGGTAACTAGAAACAATTTTTAAATCGACACCTCCGCTGTAGGCGGCCCTTTTCATTTCGATAAAAGCATCGTGGGCTTCTTTGACTAGATTAATATCTTTACCATGCAAATCTATGGCCGATTTCCCCATTAATTCAGAGAGCGAATATTCTTTTTCCTGAGCTTGTAATTGCGCTAAAGTTAGGTTTGGAAATAGTGTTAGGGCTAAGCCTGTAATTCCGGTAGCGTGTAAAAATGATCTTCTTTGCATTTTAATTTTTTTTATGACCTATAAAATGTGAGCCGAATAGGGGTATTTCAAATACAATACCAATTTTTTTGATGGCCTAATTTCGTATGGCATTCCAAGGTCAAAATTCTGGCATTTATCATATGACTGCGATGTACTTTTTTCCTTAAAAGCATGTTGGCCTAATAAAGCTCGAGTTTTTGGTAGCTTAACCTGTTCTAAGCTGATGCTAGCATACGCTTAAACTTCCTTCAAAAAGCAACTCATTGCGGACCTAAACTAGTAACGTTTTTTTTAGGCTTTATTGTCTATTTTGATACTAAAATTTTAAAGATAATTGCTAGCGAAATGGAAAGTAGAAGCAACCAAAGTAAAAATTTAAGCAAGCTTTACGATTGAATACCTTAAAAATCGACATGAAAATGAACTCATAAAGCGCCAAAGCCAAGAACTTTTCATACTATTATTTAAGTAAGATCTATTAGCGTGCTAAGTACAGAAAACCTTGAAATTCAAAACCTAAATCAAAAAGGTTTACAACATAAAAATAAATTCCAGCAGGTAAGCCTTTATCTCTATCAATAACCAAAGTATCGACATTAGAAATTCCTGCAAATTCGTTCAAATAATTTTCTTTTTGAAAAACTAACAAGCCGTTGCGATCGTATATTTTAAGATTATTATTTGGGGATAGTGTAAGTTCATCGATGACTAAAACATCGTTTATACCATCACCATTGGGCGACATATAAAAATTATCAATCACCATTCTGTCTTGAGGTACTAATAAACTACCAATAGTGATGGCTTCGTAGGCATCGGGTATAAAGCTTTCTGAAGAAATTATCCCATTAGAAACGTCGCCGCTAACGAACGAATTGCCTAATATTTCCCATTCTTTATTGACTTTGCTCCATCCAACCACCAATAAATTTTCAGTTTCTTCGGTCAAGGCGCCAATATCACTGCGCAGATTCCAAGACAAAGTTACCGTAGAGGGTACGCTACTTTCTAAACGCCAGAATTCTTTTTCGTTTACAGCGTCTAATTGCCTAGCCGTTTCGGTAGTGTCGAAAATTTCTGAAAAAGAGAAAGGCGAATTAGGATTTTCAAAGAAGTAGGCACATTTTGCGGTTAAATTGATACTTTGCGAATTCATAATCAAGGGACGCAATTGTACTTCATCCCCTACAGGAAATGAGTAGGCTTGTTGGTTGGTGACTAAGGCATACCCATCTACTTTAGAAAAATCGCTTTCGCCCACATACATAGCATCGGCCACTAGCGCAAAATAGATGTCTGACAAGGATTTTTGCGTAATGACATCTCCAATGATAAAATTTACACTATTGCTTACACTGGCAGGAATATTTAATGCGACACCATTGTTGGTACTGACTTCAAAATCATAGAAAACAGGGGAAACGCTGCCTTGAATATTTAAAAAATTAGCCCCATAAAAACCCACTAATCCTAGGTTTTGATCAAAAGGCGCCGTGTTTATAAAATTAGTATGAAAACCCACATTGGCACCCGCATGCACTTGCATAGTACCCGCATGGTGCAAGGCGCTTTGGGCATTGGCAATTAGGCCCACTAGAAAAACGAGTATGTACCTTATGTTTTTAATCATTTTTAGCAGATATCATTGCCTTTATGGCTTCAACTTGTTGTTTTAGACTTTTTAATTCTTGGGATAACAAGTTGTTTTCAGACTTTAATTTTTCAATTTGCTTTTCTTGATTTATGGTATGAAGAAATAATTCCTCGATTTTTTCAAGATTTTTTAAATTGGATGCGCTTAAGTTCCAATAACCATCTTTTTTAGCTTGATATGCTGATGTCATACCAGGAAGGTGATTATTCTTTTTAATGAAGTTCTCAATTTCGCTTAAACTTTTAAACTCATAATCAGCGTTTAATTTAGAATAACCTAAAAAATATTTTTCAAATACATAATCAGCAATTACCATATTTCCATTTAAAAGTATATCATCTCCAACACTTAATCCTGAAGTAGTTATTATTGGCTGATTTCCAAAATTAGGGTTTATCTTAGTCCCATCAATAGCAGCGGCACTGTTAATATCAATATTTGTTATACTATCATCATCAATTTCATCTGAGGTTACTGCATTAGTTCTAATTTCGGATGAACCGACTGCGTCAAACCTTATTTCTGAAGAGTCCACAGAATCAGGAGCTAAATCGGAAGCAGTTATACTATTATCTACAATAAGCCCCCCCATTCCTCCGGAAATTGCTGCAATTGTTAAATCATAATCTTTCCCATTAGCATTTAGGGTGGTGGTAATTGATGAATTGGAAGAAGAAATAATTTGGATTTCGTTGGTAGGATCACCATCGATATCTGCTGCTATTGCGGCACCATTAGTTGCAATTGCACTATTTACAGCTGTATCATCATAAAAAGCACCACCATCGGTTCCACTTGCAGAAATAGCATTATTAGCATCTGCACTTACAATTAGTTGATTTGAGTTTGTGATTTCGGTATCGACATAAGTTTTTACAGCATTTTGTGTTGGAAAAAGTGTTGTTGAATTTCCAAGAGCAGTATTATCAGATTTATTACTTGTGTCCTCTTTAGTTCCGATTAAGGTTGTATTAGCAGTAATTGAAGTATTTACAGCTGTATCATCATAAAAAGCACCACCATCGGTACCACTTGTGGAAATAGCATTATTAGCATCTGCACTTACAATTAGTTGATTTGAGTTTGTAATTTCAGTATCTACATAAATTTTAGTAGCGGCATCATCGTCATTAGCTGGAGTACCTAAATTTGTGATGGTTGTGGCATTTGCATCTGCACCAAATGAAAGTACATTAGTTAAATTTTGAGACTCCGTAATCGATAAAGCAGATTCATTCGCTAAAACCCAATCAGTACCATTCCAACGTAAAATATCCCCATCCGCAACACCGCCTGCTAATTTTATAGGTGCAATAGTTCTATCGGCAATATCCTCATTGGTAATCGTTAAGTCAGCAATTTTAGAAGAAGTAACCGCATCTGCAATAATTTTATCACTAGTAACTCCGTCGTTTTTTATTTGTAGCCCATTTGTGGTGTTCACTTCTAGCGTAGCATCATCTACGTTTACCTCCAAATTCATAGCAACTAAGCTGGCATCAGCTGCAACGCCGGTAATAGAACCATTAGCTGAAGTTACATCTTCCCCAAGGCTAGCAGCAATTTGAGCGGCATCTTGCCATTCAGGATCTCCTAGGCTACTAGTGCCTAAAATTTTATTAGCATCCGTTAAACCAGCAGTTCCTATTTTATCAGCAGTCACCGCATCATCTGCCAATTTGCTGTTGTTTACCGCATCTGCATCAATCTTATTCGCAGTCACCCCAGCATCTTTGATTTGTAGTCCGTTTATGGCGTTCACTTCTAGCGTAGCATCATCTACATTTACCTCCAAATTCATGGCAACTAAGGCAGCATCAGGTGCAACACCGGTAATAGAACCATTAGCCGAAGTTACATCTTCCCCAAGGCTAGTAGCAATTTGAGCTGCATCTTGCCATTCAGGATCCCCTAGGCTACTAGTGCCTAAAATTTTATTAGCATCCGTTAAACCAGCAGTTCCTATTTTATCAGCAGTCACCGCATTATCTTGAAGTTTCGGCGTATTAATGGCATCGTTGCTAATTTTAATGTTGGTCACCGCATCATCTGCAAGGTCAGCTTCTACTATCGTGGCATCTAAGATATTTTCGGTTTGCACTGCATCATTTGCTAATTTGCTGTTGTCCACTGCATCTGCATCAATCTTATCCGTAGTCACCCCAGCGTCTTTTATTTGTAGGCCTGTGGTATTATCTGGATTCACTTCAAGGCTAAGATCATCTACGTTTACCTCTAAATTCATGGCAACTAAGGCAGCATCAGCTGCAACACCGGTAATAGAACCATTAGCTGAAGTTACATCTTCTCCAAGGCTAGCAGCAATTTGAGCGGCATCTTGCCATTCAGGATCTCCTAGGCTACTAGTGCCTAAAATTTTATTAGCATCCGTTAAACCAGCAGTTCCAATTTTATCAGCAGTCACCGCATTATCTTGAAGTTTCGGTGTACTAATGGCATCGTTGCTAATTTTAATATTGGTCACCGCATCATCAGCAAGGTCAGTTTCTAGAATTGTTAAATCAACAATATTTTCGGACAGCACAGCATTGTCGGCTAATTTCGAATTATCAACGGCATCGTCTGCTAATTTTAAGGTCGTAATTCCTAAATCTGTTACTCTGATATTTGTATTAAGTAAAGTGGCTCCCACACCATTTGTAACCACTATAGAGCCGTCCCCGGCTGTTAAATTATCACCTGAAATACTACTGGCATTTAAATTAGACCATAATGCGGCTGTACCTGTTTCATTGGTTTGTAATACTTGATTGGAAAGTCCTGGAGCTAATTTTCCGGCTTGTATGGTTCTATTTAGAATTTTACTGTTATCTACTGAATTTGTAGCCAGCTTATTTAAGGTTACGGCACCGTCTGTAATTTTAGGGCTTATAATAGAGCCATCTTGAATATTACTTGCATTTAAAATACCCACCTCAAAATTAAAATTGGTGGGCGTGGTTTGCGTAATGGTAATGGTTTCAAAATTTCCAGGGTTTTCAAGAGATTCACTCGAGAAGGTAATACTATTCCCAAAAGCCTCACAAATATTAATCCATACCAAACCATCAAAATAATGTAAACATTGTGCTTCTGTATTATAAACTAAAGCACCTTCTAGTGGCACTATGTTGTTCATTTGAACCGTGTTCATTCTAGGAATAACAAAAGCTTTATCACTACTTTCTAGTTCTAAAAGCGATGCCGCATTGATGGTCTGCGGATTATTCCCGATTTTAACTTGTGCATGTAAAGACGAAAAACTCGCGCTTAACCATAAAACAAGACCTAATATTTTTAAATAATGTGTTTTCATGGGGTATGGGTATAGTAAAATAGGTTCCATAATAGCCAGTAAAACTACAACGAAACTTTTATATCTCCTTTTTTATAAGTTGAAATGCACTTGGCTTAGTTCAAGTGATCGTATTTCAAGTTCAAATACAACTAAAATAAACTTTGCTATTGGTGCTGCTAGCTAAAGCATAGGTTTTTTCCTTCGATGGGGGTTTTGTTCGGGAGAAAAATACGCGCTTTAAAGGGACCTTTTAATTCAATTTTTTCACCTTCAACAGCCACAAAACTCCCTTCGCGTAAACCAACCACAGGAACATTGTTGAAACAATGAAACTCTTTAATTCTTGTTTCTCTTGTTTCTCCATTGTGCTGGCTTTTTGGGTCAGGATCTAGATAATGCGCATTGATATTAAAATTAACAAGGCCCAAGGTGTCAAAACTAGGCGGATAAACTATAGGCATATCATTGGTGTTTTTCATATTTACACCCGCAATATTACTGCCCGCACTAGTGCCCAAATAGGGTGTGCCATCCTCAATTTTTTGTTTCAAAACCGCCATTAATTGCTTTTCATACAGCTGTTGTACTAATAAAAAAGTATTGCCCCCTCCTGTAAAAATGGCTTCAGCGCTTTGCAAACCAGCTATTGGGTTACTAAAACTATGTACGCCAACTACTTTTTTGCCTAATGTAGCAAATGCCTTCGCCACGATTTTGGTATTGGCATCATGAGAAATACCGCCCGGTCTAGCATAGGGGATGAAGGTAATTGTTTTTTTAGCTTTAAAAAAAACCTCGAGTTCTGGTAATAAATACGCTAAATAGGCTTGTCCAAAGAGCGTTGAGGTACTCGCTAGAAGCAATTTTTTCATAACTCAGATTTAAAGTCACTTACAAATTAACAAAAGTTTAATGTAGGTTTCCTTTTTTTTGAAGTTAACTTGCGCTTACTTTATATAAAACTTAACAAATACTAAAGTACAACCATTCACTAATACGGTTTACACGATCAATTTAATTATGAAAAAATACCAAATCGCTTTATTTTTAATCCTATTTGTTGCACTTGGATACAGCCAAGACAATGGTCGCATGCTTTTAAGAGGTAAAGTGATGTATCGTAGCAGTAATGTACAAAACGAAAATGTGATCAATGTAACTACTGAAATGGGGGTGATTACCAATGCGAATGGTGAGTTTGCTATCAATGTAAAAGTGGGCGATGAGCTCGTCTTTACAGCCTTAAATTATGAAATAAAAAGAGTAGTAATCACCTCAGAAATACTAGAAAATAATCGTTTGGTTGTTGAGGTTACTGAAAAAGTTACTCAGCTCGATGAAATAGTGGTCGGGCCAGAAAACGAAGACGCTTTTATTAAATTAAAAAATGAAGAGTTTAAACAGTTTGATTATGGCATTGACGAAACCACTAGGGTAGAAAATATTGCCTTATCGCAAACGGAAAGGGGCATGCAGAACGGACTTAATTTTGTGAATATTTTTAAGGCTATTAAAAAAGGACTTAAAAACGAGGACGGGGAAAGCGTTGCCACACCTAAATTAAAATTAAGTGAAGTATTACGACAGGTGTATGATGACGAGTTTTTTGTGAAAGATTTGCAGTTGCCTCAAGATAAAATTAACGAATTTTTGTTCTATTGCGATAACAATATGTCTGAACAATCGCTACTTAAAAAAACAAACGAGTTTCAATTAATCGATTTTTTAGTAGATCAGAGCAAGGAGTTCAAAAAAACACTGAATGAAAAATAATGGCACTTTTTATGCACTTATTTTTCTATTTTGCTGCAGTACGTTAAGTTTTGGGCAAGACTTTTTGTACCATTCCTTACAAGGCCGCGTCATTAGCGCTGATAATGACGTATCTGCCACCCATGTTTTAAATATTTCTGCGAGTAAAGCAGGCATTACCGATGCTGCAGGTTTTTTTACAATCACGGCAAAACTATATGATACGCTTGTTTTTTCGGCGATACAATTCAAAACAAAACAGTTGGTTGTGTCGCAAGAAATGTTAGCGAGTAAAAGCATTTTTGTGACTTTAGAAGCTTCCTTGACAGAATTGGATGAGGTCATTGTGATGCCTTACAATTTATCCGGTGAGCTGAAAAGAGATATGAATAATATGCAAGTTACTCCCGCGCTTACGGCCGCTAGTTTAGGGCTACCAAACTCAAATGTAAAAGTAATGCCACAATCAGAACGTCAGTTGTATTCTGCTCAGAATGGAGGTTCTATTATAAAAGTATTGAATATTATCACGGGAGAAACGAAGCGACTTAAAGAATTTGCTGCAGAACAGCGTAGCTATAGGCGAACAGAATTTATTCGTAGATCTTACCACGACACACTTTATGTTAAGCAACTTAAAATTCCTAAAGAAAAGATTGATGATTTTATGCATTTTTGCGAAATAGACGCTGAATTTGCACGCACAAGAACTAATGATAAACTTAGATTATGGGAAATTATGCTAGCCAAGAGTGTTATTTACCGTAAAAATAACGCCCTAGAAAGACCTTGAAATTTTGAAAAATACAGCCTTATATAGTACTGTTTTGTTTTTGCTGTTTGGCTTTTTTTCTGTAAAAGCCCAAGAGTTACGCCAATTACTACAGGGAAATATTAAATCGTTTACAGATGAAGTGCAAGATGTCACTGTTCAGAATATTTCAAGTGGAAAAGGTACTATTTCTGATGGCTATGGTTTTTTCTCTATAGCGGTTCAACGCAACGACAGTATCGTTTTTTCGGCAGTACAATTCAAAAAGAAAACACTTGTGGTCACTGCAGCCATGTTGCAAAGTGAGCGTATTATAGTGACGCTCGAAGAAGCTAATAACGAGCTTGATGAGGTCATTGTAATGCCTTATAATTTAACCGGCGATTTGGCCAAAGATATGAAAACTCAAAACGTTGTGGTGGCAGCCACACTGGGCTTACCAAATGCTTATGTGCAAAAGAAAACGCAGAGTGAACGTTTATTAGCGGAAGCTGACGGTGGTAATTGGATTAAATCTGCAGGAGCGGGGTATGGAGGGGCTGGCGGATCTATTAATCTACATAAAATACTAAATAGAATTTCGGGGCGTACAAAAATGCTTAAAAAGCGGGTAGCTCGTGATGAAAGAAATGTCGTTATAGAAGATTTGTTGCATTTTTTTCCAGATTCTGTTCTTCATTCAGAATTAAAAATTCCAGAAGGCCGAGTGTATGAATTTGTGTATTTCTGTGAGGCAGATACTAACTTTTCTCCCCTAATGCAGGCTAATGATCTCATTAAAGTTTGGGAATTTCTAAGATTAAAAAGTATCCTTTTTAGAAAAGAAAACGATTTAGAATAAATCTTACCTTTGGCCTAAAGTTTGTTACCCTAAGTCAATTTAATAAAACAAAAATGAATTTCAAGAAAAGCCTTCTAATCCTAGTACTTCCATTATTGGCCTTTACTATTGCGCATAAATTTTATGTGAGTGTAACGAATGTTTCCTATTCTGAAAAAGATGATGCTTTACAAATAACTTCTCGTATTTTTATTGATGATCTAGAGAAGGCATTAAAAGAGCGGTACGATGTAAACCTATTCATGGCTACCAAAAAAGAACGAGCCGAGGTTGATGGCTATGTGGAGAAATATTTAAAGTCTAAATTTTTAGTTTTTCTGGATGACGAACAAAAGCAATTTACCTTTATTGGAAAAAAGTACGACAATGATATTATTGTTTGCTACCTAGAAGTTCCCAAAGTAAATTATAAAAACATTAAAAACATCGCTATTATCAATGAAGTTTTAACCGATGTATTTGAGGAACAGCAAAACGTAGTACATTTTAAGCTCAATAATAAAAAGAAAAGCTTTGTCTTGAGTCGGGCAAATAATAAAGGAATGTTAAACTTGGATTAAAAAGTTAACAAATTCTTAAAAAAGCTTTAATTTTCCAACGACTAATTAAATTGAAATCAATGTATAAAATTAAGTATTACTTTACGACACTTTTTTTTGTTGTTGCCACTATTCTAAGTGCGCAAGGACAAGAAGTAAAACAAAAGGCAGAGCCTCACGGTAATGTCAACAAGTTTAAACAAATGTATGAAGAATTCGCAACTCCGAATACCTATAGATCAGCTTCTGGTGCGCCCGGTCCTGATTATTATCAGCAACAAGCTGATTATAAAATGGATGTTACTTTAGATGATAAAAATGCCAAATTATATGGTGAAGAGACAATTACTTACACCAATAACTCTCCTGACGATTTAAATTATTTATGGGTGCAGTTAGACCAAAATGTGAGAATAAAAGACACAAAATCTAACCTAAGAAACGGGTCTAGTGCCCCTATGGCTTCAACCATGGAAAATTTTGCCAGTTCTTATGTGAAAGAATCCTTTGATGGTGGTTTCAATATCGAGTTTGTAAAAGCAGCGAATGGCAGCGCCTTACCGTATACCATTAATCAAACCATGATGCGTATTGATTTACCTGAGACATTAAAAAGTAAAACACAAGTATCTTTTTCTATTAAATGGAACTATAATATTCCTGATCATACTACTGATAGAGCACGTTCTGGATACGAATATTTTCCAGAAGATGGAAACAGAGCCTATGTGATCGCTCAGTTTTTTCCTAGAATGGCCGTTTACAATGATGTAGAAGGATGGCAAAACCATCAATTTTGGGGTAGCGGAGAGTTTGCTTTGCCTTTTGGTAATTACGAAGTAAACATTACCGTGCCTGCAGATCATATCTTAGATGGTACTGGAGAGCTTCAAAATATGAAAGATGTTTTTTCTAAAGACATGATGAAGCGCTACGAAGCTGCAAAAAAATCATATGACAAACCTGTGGTTATTGTAACCCAAGCAGAAGTAGAAGCTGCAGAAAAAGGTTTTTCCGACAAAACAAAAACCTGGAAACTAAAGGCAGAAAATGTTCGCGATTTTGCTTTTGCATCTTCAAGAAAATTTATTTGGGACATGCAGGCTGTTAAATTGGGCAACAGAGACGTTATGGCCATTTCCATGTATCCTAAAGAAGGAAATCCATTATGGGAAGAGTATTCAACCAAAGCCGTGGTACAATCTTTAGTGACCTACTCAAACCACACCTTTGATTATCCTTATCCAAAAGCTATTTCTGTTCATGCTAAAAATCAAGGGATGGAATACCCAATGATATGTTGGAATTATGGTCGACCAGAAAAAGATGGTACTTATTCTGATCGCGTAAAATACGGAATGATAAGTGTAATTATCCATGAAGTAGGACATAACTTTTTTCCTATGATTGTAAATTCTGACGAACGTCAATGGGGTTGGATGGATGAAGGTTTAGACACCTTCATGCAGTACATCACCGAACAAGATTTTGGAAAAACCTTTCCAGAAGCTATCGCACCGAATGAAAAATACCCATCACGAAGAGGTGAGCCTTCGAAAATTGTAAATTATATGAGTGGTGATCAAAACTATATTTCACCTATCATGTCTAATCCAGAAAATGTTTATCAACTGGGGAATAATGCTTATGGTAAGCCAGCAACAGCATTAAATATTCTTCGTGAAACAGTTATGGGAAGAGAACTTTTTGATCATGCTTTTAAAACCTATGCCAACCGTTGGAAATTTAAGCACCCAACGCCTGAAGACTTTTTCCGTACTATGGAAGATGCTTCTGCCGTTGATTTAGATTGGTTCTGGAGAGGATGGTTCTATACCACCAATGTGGTAGATATAGGAGTAGGCGATGTTAAAAAATATATAGTTACAGACAAGCCCACAAAAAGAATGAAAGATATGATGGCTGCTAGAAATCAGAATATTAATGATTTACCCGCTTTAGTGTACCTTGCAGAAGAAGGAACAGAAGATTATGATGAAAGTCAAAAAGGTAAATTGCCTTCTGAAATTTCTACGCCTTTAAAAGAATTTATGATGGACAATATGACCGCTGCGGAAAGAGCCGCGGTTAAAGAACCAAAATTCTTTTACCAAATTACGTTTACCAAACCAGGAGGCATTCCAATGCCCTTGATCGTGGAGTATTCGTATGCTGATGGAAGTAAAGAAAATATTACGTATCCTCCAGAAATTTGGAGAATGAACGACAAAGAAGTGACTAGAATGTTGGCGCTTCAGAAAGAATTAGTAGGTGTTGAAATAGATCCGAAAGCAGAGACTGCGGATATTGATACCAGCAATAATTCTTGGCCAAAGAAACAACAAGAGTCTGATTTTGATCAGTTTAAAAACTCAAATAACAACTAGAGTTCATTAAAAATTTTAGTGTCTGAAACCCTATTTATCAATTCAGTTGATATATAGGGTTTCATTTGTTTAGGACCTTTGCAATATGCTTCTAAAAATCTAGACCTGCGCTTTTGCGAGCCTAGGAGGCTTGTTTATGTCTAAAAATAATTATGCTATGTTTTGTGAATTTTTTTATTGCGCTCACAAACTTCTCATTATATTTGTAGTCATGTTGACGACTGTGTTTTTATTTATTAGTGGTGCAGAAATATTCTTCATCATGTTTATCGTGGTTATGGTTTTTGGAGCAGATAAGATTCCTGATATCGCCAAGGGCCTAGGTAAAGGCATGCGCCAACTGAAAGACGCGACGGAAGATATTAAGCAAGAAATTCAGAAAAGTGCTGATAAGCAAGGAATAAATACTGATTTCACAAAAGACATCAAAAAAGAAATTGATAAAGTGAAAGAAAGCGTCAGCGACGTAACAGGTTCTATCAAAAGAAAATAGGGGCATGTTAGATAAAGTGTTAACCTGGGATAGGGAAACTTTTATTTATTTGAATAGTCTAGGAGTCGAAAAATACGATGCTTTTTGGAGAATAATCACCACACTTTCAACTTGGACTCCGCTTTTTATTTTTTTTATCTTTCTATTATTTTATAAGGAAACAACCAAAAAAGCATTAACAAAACTATATTGGGTTTTAGCGGTACTCTTATTTGTACACGGTTTAACGTCTCTTACCAAAGAATGGGTAGCGCGTTTAAGGCCAAGTTCAGACAGTACTTTAAGTGAACTCATCAGAATAGTACAAGAAGCTTCCGTAGGCTATAGTTTTTTTTCAGGTCATGCTTCTTTTTCATTTTCACTAAGCACAATTATCGTCTTGTTTTTAAAGGATAGATTTTGGTGGGTCTGGCTTTTTTACCTTTGGGCCTTACTCATTGTTTTTAGCCGTATTTATGTAGGTGTACATTATCCCATAGATCTAATTATGGGCGCTTTGGTCGGCACAGTTTCTGCTTATATTTTTTATCTTTTATACTGTAAATTTACAAAACGCGGGTCAGCGTAATACCATCCCTTATGGGTAATAAAACGGTTTCTACCCTTGGATCATTTTTCAGCTTTTGATTATAGGCTAGTAATAATTCTGTGACTTTGTCTTTGGGTTGCAAGGGTTCTACGACTTTGCCAGACCACAATACGTTATCAGATAGGATGACACTGCCCGATTTTGTTTTCTTCATAACGGCTTCAAAATAGGCGTCATAACTTGCTTTTTCAGCATCGATAAATACCAAATCAAAAACTGCATTCATTTCGGGGATAATCTTGAGGGCATCGCCTGTGTGCTGTATGATTTTAGATCCGAATCCGCTTTTGTCAAAATAAGTGCGTTGTATTTGATACAATTCCTCATTTACATCGATGGTATGTAGCACTCCATCGCTGGATAATCCTTCCGCTAAACAAATGGCTGAATAGCCTGTGTACGTGCCAATTTCTAAAATCGACTTTGGGTGTATTATTTTAGATAGTAAACTGAGAACCCTCCCTTGAAAATGACCCGTAATCATTCTAGGCTGCAGTACTTTTAGGTGTGTTTCCTTGGTGAGGTCCCGTAAAACTTCTGGTTCGTTTTGAGAATTATTAGCAATATAATTCTCAAGTAATGGTGATAAAAAATGCATGTATAGTATTTTTACAAAAATAAAGATTATTTGCTATCGTAAACAAGGATAACATGAACGACATTACAATTCGCAATGCAGAAATTTCAGATTTACCCATTTTATTACAATTTGAACAGGGTATAATCAAAGCAGAAAGGCCTTTTGACCCTACACTTGCTGCGGATCCCATTAGTTATTATGATATTAAAAAATTAATTACAGATAGTTCAAGCAAAGTAGTGGTCGCTGTGATCAGTGATACTATAGTAGGTAGTGGTTTTGCGGTTGTTTTAAATTCAAAGCCCTACTTAGCACATCAAAAATATGTGAATCTCCATTTTATGTTTACCGATCCGAAATACCGCGGCATGGGGATTAACAACTTAATTATCCACGAGTTAAAACAATGGGCATTTGCTCAAGAAATCTTTGAAATAAGACTAACGGTTTATGAGGATAATAGTTCAGCTATAAAGGCCTATGAAAAGGCAGGATTTAAAAAGCATATTATAGAAATGCGCTTATTGTAGGATCAAATGGTCTAAACCACTATTAATCAAATAGGATATTGTAATTTTGAATAAAAAAATAAAAATGACTTTCCAGAATACCTTAGCTTTTGCAAAACAATTAGATGAACAAGATGTCCTTAAAAAGTATCAAGACGAGTTTTATTTTCCAAAAGTAAACGGAAAAAAAGTGATTTATTTTACTGGAAACTCACTGGGCTTGCAGCCTAAACGCACGCAAAGGTTTATTGATGAAGTTATGAAAGATTGGGCTGAACTGGCCGTCGAAGGCCACTTTTATGCCGAAAAGCCTTGGTGGGATTATCACGAGCGTTTGGCAGCACCTTTAGCTAAAATTGTAGGGGCCAAAACACCAGAAGTTACTGTAATGAATACTTTAACGGTAAACCTGCACCTGTTAATGATTTCTTTTTATAGACCCACAAAAAAGCGGTATAAAATACTTTGTGAAGAAAAAGCGTTCCCGTCAGACCAGTACATGCTACAAAGTCAAATTAGGTTTCATGGCTTAGACCCAGATGATGCCATTGTGGAAGTTAAAAAACGCGAAGGGGAAAACCATTGGAGAACAGAAGATGTTTTAGCAAAGATAGCAGCGGTGGGCGATGAGCTAGCCTTGGTCTTAATTGGAGGTGTTAACTATTACAACGGACAGGTTTTCGATATGGCAACAATCACAGCAGCTGGAAAAAAAGCAGGTGCCTTTGTAGGTTGGGATTTAGCACACGCCGCCGGTAATGTAGAATTAAAACTGCACGAATGGCAGGTAGATTTTGCCTCTTGGTGTAGCTATAAATATATGAATAGCGGGCCAGGGCATGCTTCGGGCGTTTTTATTCATGAAAGGCATTTGAATACTCCCGATATTCCACGTTTTGAGGGATGGTGGGGCACTAAAAGAGAAACACGTTTTTTAATGCAGCCGACTTTTGATCCTATGGAAAATGCTGATGCTTGGCAGTTGAGCAATGCGCCAATTTTATCGGTAGCGCCCTATTTAGCTTCCTTAACCATGTTCGAAGAAGTAGGTATGGAAGCACTAATTGAAAAACGCAATAAAATTGTCGCTTATTTGGAGTTTGTTTTACACGAAATAGATGCTGAGGTCGATAGTTCTTTTGAAATTATTACCCCTAAAGATCGCGGCTGTCAATTGTCTGTATTTCTACACGGCCAAGGAAAAGCATTATTCGACTTTTTAATGAAAAATGGAGTCATTACCGATTGGAGAGAGCCTAATGTCATTCGATTGGCACCGGCACCATTTTATTCATCCTACGAAGATATGTATCATTTTGGGCATCTGTTGAAACAGGGGATTTTAGTTAATGAAAAATAAAAAGTGAAAAGTGAAAAGTGAAAAATGAAAATGAAAAACGAAAATCGTTTTACGTTGATGGTCATTCGTTGTCCGTTTTTGGTTGATGGCTAAATATTTTTAACTTTCCACACGGAACACTTAACATTTTAAACCTTTTTAAACATGTATTCTTGCATTGAGACAATTCGAAGTGTGAACTTGAACTTGCTCTTTTGACCTAAAGACCTTTATTTTAATGAAATCACTTCGTTTACTACTTTCTAATCCACGTTACTTTGCTGCTGCATGGGTTTTTGCTAGCATTAATATTCTGTTTGGTACCTGGGCCATTTATATTCCTACTGTCCAGGCTAACTTGATGATTGATAAATCGGAATTGGGAATTGCAATTTTTTTCTTATCCCTTGGAGTCTTCACGATATTTCCTCTAGCCTCAACGATTATTAATAAAGTTGGAGTAGGAAAAGCAACCTGCTACGGGGTTGTTTTAAGTTCTTTTGCTGCCCTATTGCCGATTATAGCTCCTAGTTACTATAGCTTAATGGCGGGTCTTTTTTTGTTTGGAGCCGCGAATGGGTTTACAGACATTTCTATGAATACCTTGGTAACTGAATTGGAGAAAAAAGACAATCAGAAAATTATGTCAGCCTCTCATGGGTTTTTTAGTTTAGGAGGCGTATTGGCAGGATTGGGTAGTTTTATGATTGGTCCAATAAACAATCCAACACTTCATATGGCAATGGCAGTAGCCTTAGTTTTGGTAGTGCATGTCATTTTTTACAACTATATTGTGGGTCTTAAAGCCGCACCTGTTGATAAGGGTAGCTTTAGTCTAAAAGTATTTAAGCCCTTAGTATTACTAGGCGTTATTTCTTTTGTAGCCATGGGTAGTGAAGGTGCAATTGTAGATTGGAGCGGATTGTTCTTAAAAGAAATTTCAATGGCACCAGAGGCCTTATGGGGTGCTGGTTTTCTTGGTTTTCAAATCACCATGACCTTAGGTCGGTTTTTAGGGGACGCTGTAAGTGCTAAAATTGGCCCCGTTCGCATTGTGGCTTATGGCGCTTGTGCAGCAATTTTAGGCTATGTTTTGGTATTATCTTCCACTACCTATTTGGCTATTGCGGGTTTCGCATTAATCGGATTAGGTTTCTCGGTAATGGTACCTGAAGTTTTTAGAATTGGAGGTAACGTGAAGGGCATAGACTCTTCTAAAGGAGTTTCATTTATTGCAGGTAGCGGTTATGCCGGGTTTTTATGTGCTCCACCACTTTTAGGTTTGTTGGCAGATAGGTATTCTTTGTTAGCGTGTTTCTTAGTGCTTTTAGGCTGTGCACTACTGATTTTTGTAGCTACTTTTGGCTTAACTCGACAAAAAAAGAAAACATCAAGCGTATCGTCTTAAATAAGACTCATTAGAATTTTTAAAAATTACTTTTTACATTCATTTTATTTTCCTCGTTCTTTATTTTTCTAATAAAATCATTCATTTCATTCGTTAATAATAATTGATTTTCTTGATTCCAGAACTCCTTATTATACCTATAATGCAGTTTAAAAATATCTTCGTTTTCCCGGATATTACTTTTTACGCTCATTTCCTTAAAATTCTCTGAGGTCGTCAAAATAAATTCTAGATCATAATAAGAAGTAAAAGATTTTTTAAAATCTGTAACTTCTATACGCGTGTTGAATTTGGCATAATTTATAAAGTATTTTTGCGTACGTGCATCCTTTGAAAGGTATATTTTTGTTCGCAAGTTATCGGTCCTATACTTTATATCTTCAGAGGTTTGGTAGTTGTATTTTTTTAGAATTTTGTTTATTTCAAAATACTCAATGGCATTATTTTTTGAGTTTATGATGTAATTGCCTTCTGTCGTTCCTAATTCTTTGGGATAGGTTGAAGTGAAATACCATTTTGTTTTGGAGCCATTATCAAAAGCCTGTTCCTTTAACTCAAAACTATCTTTTGCAATACCAAAGGGCACAAAATTTAAGAGTAAATAGTTAAAGGAAGGAAATTTAAAATAGGCATCTTTCTTGTCTTTTAATACACCAATTTTACGCATGTTGGTAATTTCTACCTTGTAATCCTTTTTTGAAAGCTTTATGTCATCCGTATACAACAGTGTTTTTCTGCTTAATTTGCCCTGAATATCTTGGATTCGGACGATGCTATCATTGTACTTTAAGACAGATCGTAATAAGAATTTTTCATTGTAGGGTTCAAATGCATAATTTTCTATTCCATCCGATAAAATATCTAATAAGCCCTTTTTGTGGGTTACAATGATTTCATCTAACTCAAAAATACTTTTTTCAAGATATACAGTATCTGCAATCTCATTAAAAGTACCTTTTAATTTATTGTATCCACCAACATAGAAATAAATGGAATCTAAATTTGATGTAAATAAAAAATTTCCATCCTCGTTACTTGTCGTAAAATCTTTGCTATTGTAAATATTCACAAACTCAATGGGCTGCTTATCTTCTTTATCTAAGATCACAGCGCTCTTTTTGTTTTGGGTATAGCTTAAGGCCGTGAAAAGAAGCATAAAATAGGTGAATTTCATAGGATTAACCACATTCATACGTTTCATTAAAAGTGATTTTGTTTTCAAGGAGTACTTTGAAATTTAGTCATAAACCGCTAGCTACTTAACCTCAATGCCTGTAAAATAGAGGTTAAAATTCTCACCTTCTTTTTTATGAGTCTTTGCAATTTTTAAGCCGTTAATAGTGGTATAGTCTTCCCAAGTGGTCGTCATAGAAGCTTCGTTTTGGTTTCCTTTTCTAAAAACCCATTCTTTTAGCAGGTAATCATCTTCAAAATAAAAGTCATAGGCATCGCCTGGAGTAGTGCCACCTTCAGCACCGTACACGATTGTTAGTTTCTGCATGGGTGTTTTACTGATAGGCGCATTAGCCACTGTCACATGATCATACGTAAAATTATTCGCATCCCAAACTAATTGATAAGGAGCAAGCAACCAAAATTTGTCATTGATAAAAGCAGCATTGATGTTGGTCGTTGTCGAATCGACAATTTTTCTATTGTATGTGGTGCTCTGTCCCAAACTGTTCCCTGTTACTTCATTGGTTTTCGTGTTCCAGGTCCATTTACGCTCAAAATGGGTCGTATCGCGATCTACATTAAAGGTAAATTGTATTTCATTTATCGTGTTCCAAGCTTCAAAGCCGTGTGCGTTTGCTACTTTCTCCAGAATAGTCAATTCGGGCGTTGCCACCATTGTTTCTTGCTTTTTTTCATCCTTACAGGCCGTTAGGGTCAAGATGGCTAGGACGAGTAAAATTGTGCTTAATTTCTTCATAATGATAATATTTAGAGACTAAAAAGCCTCGAGTTCAGGGTTTAAGTTTTTTTGATATCAACCATCAGCTTGATACTGACAACTCTTTTTTTCAAAGATAAAGGCTTTTGCAGATAGTTTTTTAAAATCGATAAGTATTTCAGCATTATTTTGATTAATTTTGAATTTCAATAAGATGAAGAAAAATGAGTTCAAAAAAAGGAAAAATACAAGAAGCTATAGATGAAAAAATGTTAGAGGAACGCAAGGTCTTTCTTTGGGGAATGGTCGATGACGATTCTGCCAAACATGTGATAGATCGTTTGTTGTACTTAGACATGCAGAATCATAAAGAAATTCAATTATACATTAACAGCCCAGGTGGGTATGTCACCTCTGGTTTTGCTATGTATGATACCATTAAATCCTTAAAAAGTCCGGTCTCCACCATTTGTACAGGGTTAGCCGCTTCTATGGGGTCGATTTTATTATCTGTTGGCAAGAAGGGAAGACGTTTTATTCAGCCGCACGCACAGGTGATGATTCATCAGCCCAGTGGTGGTGCTAGAGGACAAGCTTCTAACATTGAAATTCAGGCTAGAGAAATTATCAAAACAAAGGAATTAAGTGCCCGAATTTTGGCCGAAAATTGTGGTCAAGATTACGAAAGAGTACTAAAAGATTTTGATCGTGACTACTGGATGGGTGCAGAAGAATCGATTGCGTACGGTATTGTTGATGGTATTTTAGAATAGTACTACTATTCCATAAAAGATTTTAGCATACTTAAAGTCCTTCACAAGATAAAGTGAAGGATTTTTAGTTTTTATACTTATATTGTTTTCACGAATATAACAACATGACACAAGCTTCAAAAAAAATTGCCATCATAGGTTCGGGTTTAGTAGGTTCTTTATTAGCCATATATCTTAAAAAATGGGGACATGATATTAGCGTTTTCGATCGCCGACCTGATATTCGAAATGTAGAATTTTCAGGGCGTTCTATTAACTTGGCCATGAGCAATAGGGGTTGGAGTGCCTTGCGGGAAGTAGCGATTGAGGATGAAATAAAAAAAATTGCAATTCCTTTAGATAAGCGAGCGATGCACGTAGTCGGGCAGGCTGAATACTACCAAAAATACGGAAAAGAGGGTGAGGCTATTTGGTCTATTTCAAGAGGTGTTTTAAATCGTAAAATGATCGATTTAGCGGAGCAAGAAGGGGTTATTTTTAAATTCGAAGAAAAAGTCTGGGATGTAAGCCTTCCTGAAGCAAAATTATTTACAGGAGAAACCGAAAAAGGGGAGTGGCAAGAATATCAATACGATTTAATTTTTGGTTGTGATGGCGCTTTTTCAAGAGTTCGTCATAAAATGCAAAGAAGAAGTAGGTTCGATTATTCACAAGACTTTATAGATGTGGGCTATAAAGAGCTGACGATAGCGGCAAATGAAGACGGCTCCTATAAATTAGATAAAAATTCGTTCCATATTTGGCCTAGAGGAAAATTTATGCTGATAGCGATGCCCAATCTTGATGGGAGCTTTACCTGTACTTTATTTATGCCTTTTGAGGGTGAAGTTTCTTTTGAAAACATCAAAACTAAAGAAGACGCCAAAACCTTTTTTAAGACCTATTTCCCAAATGTAATGCACGATATAGAAAACCTGACTGAAGATTTTTATAAAAATCCTACGAGCGCGATGGTAACGATGAAGTGTTTTCCTTGGACCTATTGGGATAAAGTGGCCTTGGTAGGCGATTCTGCACATGCCATTGTTCCTTTTTATGGACAAGGAATGAATGCTGGTTTTGAAGATATTCATGCCCTCAACGCGATCATTAAAAAACATGGAGATGATTGGGAAGCCATTTTTCAGGAGTTTGAAAAAGAACGCAAACCAAATGCAGATGCAATAGCCGAGTTAAGTTACCGCAATTTTATGGAAATGAGCAGTAAAACTGCTGATCCAATGTTTTTGTTACAAAAAAAGATTGAGAAACACTTTGCGGCAAAACATCCAGAAAAATGGATTCCTGTATATTCTAGAGTTACTTTTTCAAATCGCCCTTATGCTGAGGCCTTAGCTGAAGGTGATGCCCAAGAAGCTATTATGCAACAGGTGATGCAGCTGCCTAATATTGAAGAAATATGGGATGGTACAAAAGTCGAAAACTTAATGCTAAGCTTGTTGTAAACATATTTATTGCTGTGATTTTTTTTCTCTTTAACGCATAGGCATAGCGTCAATTACATTTAAAATTGTTTTTGCGGGGACTACAAAGGGCTCTTGTAACTTTGTGCCACCGTCTTTACCCAATAAAATGATGCCTTCAAAGTTATTTTTTCGGTACCTAGCTATTCCTTTGATATCCACTAGGGTTTTATAAGAAGTATAAGTGCCTTGTGGGGTACTAACAAATACCGTTAAATCTATCACCTCAAAATCATCTAAAAAGTCTTTAAAAGCTGCTAATTGGGCGGTTAGACCTTCATTATTTAAATCCTTGGCGACAAGGATTAACACTCTGTTTTTCCATTTAAAATCAGATATATCTTGAGTCATAGCATAATTAGAACAAAAGAAGCAACATAGAACCAAAACGTACTTTTCTATTTTCTTCATTTTTTTATCTTAAAATACGTTATTTTTTGGTTTTCTACAAAACAACAAAAAACCCAAGCAAAGCTTGGGTTTTTTTATATCTGTACCTTATAAATTGCTTATAATTTAGAAAAAAGCTTTTGCATTTTTTCATGTTGCTCTTCTGCTAAAACAGGATCAACCAAAATACGACCACTGTGTTCGTCGGTGATAATTTTTTTACGAGATGCAATTTCTACCTGTACTTGCGGGGGAATGGTAAAGAACGATCCTCCAGAAGCACCTCTTTCGATGGCCACAACGGCTAAGCCATTCTTAACATTCATACGAATACGATCGTAAGCAGCAACTAAACGCTCATCGATTTGATTTTTGTATTCCTCAGATTTAGCAATTAATGCTTTTTCTTCTTTTTCTGTTTCAGCAAGGATGGCATTCAGCTCGCTTTTTTTATGCTTTAAGTGAGTTTCACGTTCTCCATGGCGCTCTTTAGTATCAGCCATCACAGCTTTCTTTTGATCTATTTGCGCTTTAAATTCTTTGATATTTTTTTCAGCCAATTGAATTTCTAATTCCTGAAATTCAACTTCTTTTGTGATAGAATTGAATTCTCTACTGTTCCGAACATTTTTTTGTTGTTCGGTGTATTTTTTCATTAAGGTTTTAGCATCGTCAATCATGTTCTTTTTACCAGTAATCTCGTAATTGATGGTCTCTACGTCCGACTTTAGCTTTTCCATTCTAGTTTTAAGACCTAAAACTTCATCTTCTAAATCTTCAACTTCTAAAGGTAATTCTCCTCTAACGTTGCGTATTTCATCAACTCTAGAATCGATTAATTGCAAGTCATATAATGCTCTTAACTTTTGTTCTACCGTTGTTTCTGTTTTTGTTGCCATATATTAAAAATATTGGATAGGATTTGTTTTACTTTCCGATAAACGGACTGCAAAATTAGGGATTTTTTTTGTAAGATAGTCAACTAATAAATTTTTTGTAAACTGCTCAGTTTCATAGTGTCCAATATCAGCGATAATCATGCTATCTTCAGCTTCATAAAATTGATGGTATTTTAAATCGGCAGTAATGAATATATCAGCATTAGCAGCCTTTGCGGCCTTAATAGCAAAGGAGCCACTGCCTCCTAAAACAGCCACTTTTTTTATGGGTTTATTTAAAAATTTTGAATGACGAATACACGAAGCATTCATTTTTTCTTTGACAAATGCTAAAAATGTAGCCTCATTCATCTCTTTTTCTAAAGAACCAATTAATCCGATACCAATATTTTGATTGTAATTTTCTAAAGTGTGCACTTCGTAAGCCACTTCTTCGTACGGATGATGATTGTGTAGGGCTTTTATTATTTGACTTTCAAAAGCCTTTTCAAAAGTAATGTGAATTTGGCATTCTTCTTCAAAATGTATTTTTCCTATTTCTCCAAGTGTGGGGTTCGAGTTTTCTCCTGCTTTAAACGAACCAGTGCCTTCAACGCTAAAACTACAATGACTGTACTGACCAATATTTCCTGCTCCCGCAGCGAATAAGGCTTCTTTTAATTTTTCGGCGGCTGCTTTTGGAACGTAAGTGCTGAGCTTTTTTATGCTGCCCTTTTGCGGAATTAAAATTTTGGAATTTGTAAGTCCTAATACCTCACCAATTTTAGCATTGACACCGTATTTCGAATTGTCTAATGCGGTGTGCATACTGTAAATCGAAATATTATTTTGTAGTGCTTTTAAAACTACACGTTGCACATAATTAGCCCCAGTAATTTTTTTTAATCCATTGAAAATGATAGGATGAAAGCTGACTATTAAATTACAATTTTTGGCAATTGCTTCATCTACTACATTTTCTAAAGTATCGAGTGTCACTAATACGCCAGAAACTTGAGCTTGGTCATCGCCGACCAATAGGCCTACGTTATCAAAATCTTCGGCATAGGCTAGTGGGGCTAATTCTTCTATCAGGTTTGTAATATCTTTTACAATCATTTTAAAGGTTTATCTATTTTTCAAAGATAAAATATTATATTTTCGTTATCGATGCGCGTCATAAGAATATTCCTTTTTCCAGTTTCGTTAGGGTATGCCTTGGTTGTATATCTTCGAAATTTTTTGTTTGATGTTGGTGTTTTTAAGGGCAAAAGCTTTAAAACACCCATTATTTGTGTGGGTAATTTAAGTGTAGGAGGGACAGGCAAAACCCCTATGATTGAGTTTTTAATAAGACTTTTAAGTCCAGAGAAAAGCCTTGCCGTTTTAAGTCGTGGGTACGGTAGAAAATCGGCTGGCTTCCAAATGGCTACTGCGGCCACTTCTGTGGAGCTATTAGGAGATGAACCTTTTCAAATTTATTCAAAGTTTCCAGCTATTCCCGTAGCTGTTGACGCTGATAGGAAAAATGGTATTTCAATTTTAGAAGCAACAATTTCGCCAGATGTAATTTTATTAGATGATGCTTTTCAACACCGTAAAGTAAGCCCAAAATTTGCTATACTCTTAACCGCTTATGATAGGTTGTATGTGGATGATTGGTACTTACCCACAGGTAATTTAAGAGATGGGAAAAAAGAAGCTAAACGAGCAGACCTTATTATTGTCACCAAATGCCCTGAGTTTATTTCAGTAGCAAAACAGCAGCAAATTACTCAAAAATTAGCGCCTTTAAAACATCAAAAGGTATTGTTTAGCTATTTAAAATACGCTACGACTATAGTAAACGAACAGAGGTCATTGTCTTTAGAAGCATTAAAAAATAAAAAAATCACTCTGGTTACTGGAATTGCTAATCCTGAACCTTTAGTCACATTTTTAACCCAATACGGAATTGCAGTTGTACACTTAAGCTATAGAGACCATCATTTTTTTTCTAAAGAAGAAATAGCGCTGTTCAATACCAAAGATTTTATTGTAACCACCGAAAAGGATTATGTGCGATTAAAAGGCAAGGTTGATCAACTATATTATATTGCTATTGCGCATGAGTTTATAGGAAATGGAAAACAACGAATGGCAAGTGCGCTCAACGAAAGTCTTTAAGTAAGTGGGTGTTTGGTGGTAAAAATATTCTCTCCGATTTTTTGATAGAATACTTCTGGTTTAAAAGGTTTCGTTACCACATCATTACATCCCGCGGCATAAAAGCTCTCTAAACTATCGTCTAACGAAATTGCGGTAAGCGCAATAATTGGAATTTGTTGATTAAATTTTCTTATAAGAATAGTTGCTTCTTCGCCACTGATGCCGGGCATGTGAATGTCCATTAAGATACAGTCATACCTGTTTTGATAGGCCATTTCTACAGCATCTGTTCCATTACTAGCGATATCACAAGTCATATCTTTTTTAAGTAACATTTTTTTGGTAATGACTTGGTTTATTTTGTTGTCTTCTACAATCAGTAAATGAAGTCCTGTGAACTCAAAATCTTCTTGGTCAATTTCAAATGGAATATCATCGATAATCGTATTTTTACAACCCATTTCAATTTCAAAATAGAAAGAACTTCCTTTTCCTAGTTCACTTTTTAAGTGAATTTTACTATTGAATAAGCCAAGTAAACTTTTTACAATAGTTAAGCCCAGGCCGGTACCACCATACTCTCTGTTAATTTGTATAGACCCTTGTTCAAAACTTTCAAAAATATTGGTCACTTGGTCTTTGTCTATGCCAATACCATTGTCTTTTACTTCAAAATATAAGGTTGCGGTATCCTCTATTCGGTTCAGAAGCTTAGCAATAACAGTAACCTCTCCTCCTTTAGTGAATTTTAAGCCATTACCCACTAAATTGATAAGAATTTGGGAAAGCTTCATGGAGTCGCTTAATAGGTTTTTTGGAATATTTTCATCATACTCCAATACAATTTTTGTCTTATTTTCTTTGGCACTTTGCTGTAGCGAACTAATCACTTCTGTAAGTACTTTTTTAAGATTAAATTCTGTATTAACAGGTTCTAATTTATCAGCATCAATCTTATTTAATTGTAAAATATCATTGATAAAGCTAAGTAAATAATCCCCAGAAAACTTTAGAGCTTTTAAATGTTCTTTTTGACTCTCACTAGGGTTTTCCTCCAACAAAAGATGCGTTAATCCAGTGACGGCGTATAGTGGTGTTCTAAGTTCATGACTTACCGTTGATAAGAAATTAGTTTTTGTTTCCATGGCCTTCACCGCGGCGTCCCTGGAAGCTTCTAATTCGGTATTTTTTGTTTGTAATAAATCATTAGTCTTCACCTTGATATGGTTATTTCTGTAAAGTGATATGGCTAATAAAGAAATTATGGTTAAAAAAGCCGAAGTTAAAATTGCCGTAATGGCACTTCTGCTCCCCGAGGCTTTTAAATCTTCAATTTGTTTGTCTTTAGCGTTGTTATCGCCAATGGTTATATTCAAAAGTATTTTATCAGCCGTTTCTGCCTCGGTATTTATTTTGGCTACATTGTACACAGAATCTTTAATGGCTATGATATTTTTACTATACTGCAATGATTTCTCATAGTCTTCTAAACCCTCGTGAGCTTGGATCAAAAGGCTATTTAACTCCAAAATTTCCTTATAAAAATTATTACTTTTGGCTAGACTTAATCCAGATTCGGCATATTTTAAGCTATTTTCTGGTTCTCCTGTTTTTAGTTTTAGAATTGTTAAGCCAACATAAGCTCTAGTAGCAATGTAATCTTTTTCTATGGCATCACTATTGACAATTAAAGAGTTGAAATTTTTTAAGGCTTCTTCATATTTGGGAAGTTCTAAATAAATAAATGCTTTTGCTAGAAGAATGTGAAGGGTTAAATTTCTAACATTGGTCATTTGATCGGCTTTATCTAACTCATAATTAGCCTGGTAATATTTTTGTTGTTCGTAAAGGTATAGGGCATCGATAAATTTATGGAAAGCCTGCCCATAAGGGTATTGCATTTCTTTTAATAACGTATCCGCTTTATCCCAATACAAGACAGATTGGTCTATTTTATTAAGATGGTAATACAAAAGGGAAAACTCGTGATAACAATCGATAATAAGTTTAATATCCTCGGTTTTTTCTGCACCTTTCAGAGCTTTTTCAAGTGAATTGAGTGCTAAAACTATTTTATCCTGATTTTTGTAATTTTTTGAAGCTAAAACGTGCATTTCTACCTCATCTCGTAAGGTTTCATTTTCTTGAGATAAAGCAATTTGGCTTACGAATAAAAAAACGTAAAGGCACAAATAAAAACAATGTTTTTTAGATTTCAATTTATGTATCTAAATAAGATTTCGTTTGTATTAAATGTATTAAGTCAATAATTCTGCTACTATACCCAGTTTCATTGTCATACCAACCAATAATTTTCACCATTTTACCGATTACAGAGGTCATCAATGAATCAAACGTACAAGAGTAACAAGTATTGTTCACATCAATAGAAACTATAGGATCTTCGGTATAAAAAATAATATTTTTTAAGGAGTTTTCCGAAACCTCCTTGAAGGCTTGGTTGATCGCGGCTATTGAGGTCTCTTTTTTTACATTAAGTGTAATATCGGTTAGGGAGTTGTTGGGCACGGGAACACGAATACCACATCCACCAATCAAGCCATCTAAATCAGGGAAAATTTTGGTTAATGCTTTAGCAGCTCCAGTGGTCGTGGGCACAATTGATTGTCCTGCCGCCCTAGATCTTCTTAAATCTCTATGTGGCTGATCATGCAAGCTTTGATCCGTGGTATACGAATGAACGGTAGTGATATAGGCTTGTTCAATACCACATAAGTCATTGATAACTTTTAGCATCGGAGCGGCATTGTTGGTCGTGCAGGAAGCGTTTGAAATAATATCATCATCTTCGCTAAGGAGGTGATCATTAACTCCAATCACAATCATTTTAATGCTGTCGTCATCTGGCGGTACACACAAAATTACTTTTTTTGCTCCGTTTTGCATATGACAGTCTAGGCTTTCTCGAGTTTTAAACTTCCCCGTAGCTTCCACAACGATATCAACATCATAATCCCCCCAAGGAATTTTTTCTGGATGACTTTCATTTAAAAATGCTATGGGATTTTTAGCGCCAATAGTGATGCTTTTTTCGGTATGTGAAATAGTCGATTGAAAAACACCATGAATACTATCGTATTTTAATAAATGAGCCATGGTTTGTACATTAGCTAAATCATTTATAGCAACTACATTCAAGTTTGGATGGTCCTGTAGTAAACGAACTAAAGTTCTCCCGATTCTTCCAAAACCGTTAATTCCAATATTTAGTTGTTTCATATAAAATTAACCTATGAGCCTTGTTTTTAGGGATAAGAATGTAATTTCCTATGTGGTAAAGCGGCAAATAGATGTTTTCGTTTTAGTTGATATGTTTATGTGCCTTATAAGACGATCTTACCAAAGCACCACTTTCTACATGACGGAATCCCATTTTTAGGCCAATTTCTTCGTATTTTTTGAACTGTTCTGGCGTAATAAATTCTTTTACAGGTAAGTGTTTTTTACTAGGCTGTAGGTACTGCCCAATGGTGACGATGTCAACATTGACATCTCTTAAGTCTTGCATGGTTTGGATCACCTCTTCTTCTAACTCTCCTAATCCTAACATAATACCGGATTTAGTTCTGTTGATCCCTTGATCCTTTAAATACCGCAATACTTCAAGGCTACGTTCGTATTTTGCTTGAATTCGAACCTCTCTTGTTAGCCTTTTAACAGTTTCCATATTATGCGATACCACTTCTGGTTTAACGGCTATAATGCGATCTAAATGCGATTCGATACCTTGAAAATCGGGCAGAAGGGTTTCTAAGGTTGTATTTGGGTTCATTCGTCGTATGGCGTTTACCGTTTCAGCCCATATAATAGAACCCATGTCTTTGATATCATCTCGATCTACAGAGGTGATGACGGCATGCTTGATGCCCATTATTTTTATAGAGCGAGCCACTTTTTCAGGTTCTTCCCAATCAAGCGCTTCTGGTCGGCCTGTTTTAACCCCACAGAAGCCACAGGAACGAGTGCAGATATTTCCTAAAATCATGAAAGTAGCTGTGCCTTCTCCCCAACATTCACCCATATTAGGGCAACTTCCAGAAGTGCAAATGGTATTCAGGTTATACTTATCTACTAATCCTCTTAGTTGGGTGTATTTTTTTCCTGTTGGAAGCTTTACCCGTAACCATTTTGGTTTTCCTTTTGGCGGTGCAACACTTTCTAAAGTAGAATTACTCATCTCAGTTTTTTTTATGCAAATATACAAACAATTTTAGGTTCTCAATGGCTCTGTTAGGTCCTAAAGCAATACAAAAACTTCTACGATTTTGTTGCCTTAATGGCTGCTGCTAGTAATTTCTTGGCCCTAAGAAGTTTTACTTTAATATTGTTTATAGGCTCGTTTAAGGCTAGGGCAATTTCAGCATAGCTTAACTCATTAAAGTACCTAAGATTTATGACCTTTTGGTAAGGTGGTTTAAGGTTTTTTATATGACTCAATAGGGTCGTAAGGTTTTGTTCACTAATCAGTTGGTCTTCTGCAGACGGACTCACATCTAATACTTTTTTTATAGCTTCAGAACCATTATCCGAATTTTCAAAAACATTATTTTTTCGCTTTCGAATTAAATCAACGTGTATGTTTTTTGAAATTGTGATAAGCCACGTTTTAAATGAGTAGTTTTCATCATACGTGTGCAGCTTATCAAAGGCTTTGGAAAATGTTTGTACCGTAATATCTTCGGCATCATTTTCATTTTTAGTGCGGAGTAGCTGAAAGCTGTAAACATCACTCCAAAACGAATCTAATAAAGAACTATATGCTATTTGATTTCCTGCCTTTGCCTTAGCAATAGTATGTAATAATTTATCTTGGTTTTTGTCCAAATCAAATTTTTGAATAATATAGGGAAAAAATAATACTTTTTAAGCGACAGTATCTTTTTTGCAGTCTTGCTCATCGGGTTGTTTTCCACAAAAACCACAAGCTTCACCTTCTTTATTTAAAAATGGATTTTGGCTGGCACAAGTGCCTGCGAACTTTCCTTCTTTTTTTGCCCAAATTTTAATGGCTATCCCTGCGAATGCAAGCGCTAATAATCCGATAGTTAACAATACTAATTTCATCTCTTCCTTTTTTTAGAATTAATACTCTCAACAAGAAACAAAGCATGTTCCTTTTTGTTTCAATTTATGAGTTTTTTAATCCGCTACAAAGATAGTAAATTGTTCTGTTTTTACTCGGTATTTGCCTGCTAGTTCCTGTGTTAAAATGTAATATTGGCAACAATATTATCGACTGTTGGAGCATCATTACCACCCTTGGGTTCAATCGTGATATACCCTACGGCATTTTTCGCGTAAGGCATGGCCAATAAGTTGTCTTTCGTGCCTGTTTCTTTAATGATCCCAAGATTAATCATTTTGCCATTTACCTCTGCCCACATTTGCAAACATTCATCTTCTTTTAACTGCGGTAAATTTTGAACGTTGATATACGATAACTTTTTCACTGGATTTACATAAGCTACTGCTTTTAAATCTTTCGCTTTGATATTACCAGTAACCGTATATTTTTTAGTCTGTGGATTGTTTAAGACAATAAATTGATTCCTAACATCCTCTAATCGTTGTTTCATATCCTCTTCTAAGAGCTTAATTTGATTAGTCACCACTGTATTTTCTTCCTGTAAGGTAAGATTTTGCGTGTAGAAGAAATACGAAGCCGCTACCGATACTACGGCGGCAAGACTAGCGGCTATAGCGTAATTCATAAATTTACGCTTGGTCTTATTCTGAGCTTTAATTTTAGATAATATAGTTTCTTTTAATCCTTCTGGACTTTTAATCGCATATGATTTTGCAAAGGCTTCTAAATTTTCTTGTAGTTCGTTGTACGTTTTGCGTACTTCTGGATACATCGCAATGTATCGTTCTACTTGATTAGACTCTAAGCTCGTGGTGGTGCCCAATAAATACTTTTCTAGAAGATCAGTATCTAAAAACAGTTTAATTTTTTCTTGTATCATAATTAGAACATTAAAAATGTTAGCCAAATAAGCAATGTAGGTTCTATGTAAATTTTTCTCAATTCCCTTAAACCAATTTTTAATCTTGATTTAATGGTGCCTAGAGGAATATCTAATTCTTCGCTTGCTTCTTGTTGTGTCATCCCTTCAAAAAACAAGGCCTCCAATACGATTTGATATTTTAAATCTATTTTTAATAGATTCTCTCGCATGTCAATAAAATCAGGATTAACTCCATCAATACCTACTTTATATACGTCAGAAACATCAATTTGGATTTCTTTATCTTGTTTGGTTTTTCCACTTCTTAGTTTGTCGATAGCCGTGTTTCTAGTAATTCTAAAAAGCCATGTAAAAAGTTTTGCTTTTGTTGGGTCGTAGGTGTCAGACTTCTTCCAGATTTTCACAAAACTTTCTTGCAGAACATCTTGGGCTAAGGCTTCGTTTTTTACCACTTTGTAAGCAACACCATATAGGGTGTCACTGTAATTTTCATAGAGAAGCGATATTGCCTTTTCATTACGTTCCTGTAATAACTCTATAATATGTTTTTCAAGTAATGGTGCGCTCATGAAAAAAATGATAAAAAAACGATTTAAAAAAATCTAAAATTAAATTTTCTACGTATTTAAAGTGTAGCGCAAATGTATAAAATTGATTGCTACAATTTTGAATTAGAAATAAGTATAAGCTTGCGACTGGTTATCGCAATCTTAATTTTGGTTAGTTTGGTTTGGTATAGGCCTGATATCTTTGATATCAGGCTTATTTTATAATATTTACTTCCGGTAAGATACAAATATTAAACTTTTCATTAACAGCAGCCATAATTTTATGGGCTAAAGCAAGAATTTCAGCCCCACTGGCCTGTCCGTAGTTGACGAGAACCAAAGCCTGATTTTTATGTACTCCTGCGTCTCCAAATCTTTTTCCCTTAAAGCCGCATTGCTCTATGAGCCAGCCAGCCGGAATTTTAAATTCCTTATTTGATACTTGATAAAAAGGCGCATCTGGATTATTTTTCGAGAATACACTAAATTCTTTTTCAGAAATAATGGGGTTTTTAAAAAAACTACCACTGTTTCCCAAAACTTTGGGATCTGGAAGTTTACTACTTCTGATGGCTATCACAGCATTCGAAACGTCTTTAATAGTGGGGTTTGTAATATTATTTTTTGCTAATTCGGTATCTATTGAACCATAGGTGGTATTGAGCTTGTGATTTTTCTTGGTTAATTTTAAGGCTACAGAAGTGATGATGTATTTACCCTTGCCTTCATTTTTAAAGTACGATTCTCTGTAACCAAACGCACATTTGGTTTTACTAAATGTTTTTATTTTTTGATTGCTTATTTTCATCGCCTCACAGCTCACAAAAACATCTTTTAATTCTACGCCATAGGCACCGATATTTTGTATCGGAGAAGTTCCTGAATTTCCTGGTATTAATGACATATTTTCTAAGCCCCCGAAATCATTTTCTAAGGTCCATAAAACCAAGTCATGCCAATTTTCGCCAGCCATCACTTCAATAACAACGTAATCGTCTGTTTCAGCAATGATATTTTTACCCTTTAGGTTAATGTATAGCACCAAGGCATCAATATCTTGAGTTAATAGCATGTTGCTACCGCCACCGAGTATAAATTTAGTAGTGTATGCTGTTAGCTGTAAAGCTTTGGCTAAGGTGTCAATCGTATTTATTTCGCAAAAGAAAGCTGCTTTTGCATCGATGCCAAAACTGTTGTATTTTTTAAGGGATACCTGCTGCTGAATTTTCATGGACCTTATAGGTGTTAAGCGCTTCATTTAAAATATGAACAGCTCTTTTTAATATTTGTTTTTCGAGTACGTAGGCAATTCTGATTTGATTTTGGCCTAGGCCTTTAGTAGCGTAAAATCCAGCGGCAGGGGCAACCATCAGCGTTTCATTACAGCTACTAAAATCTTCTAAAAGCCATTGTGCAAAGGTATCAGAATTTTTAACGGGGAGTTCAACTATGCAATAAAAAGCACCTTGTGGCGCTACAACTTTAACTCCTGGTATTTTTTGTAATTCATGGATCATTAAATTTCTTCTGCTCGAATACTCTTCAAGAACTTCTTCAAAATAGCTTTTTGGCGTATTGATGGCAGCTTCACTGGCAATTTGAGCATAGGTAGGAGGCGACAACCTAGCTTGCATGAATTTAAGCACCGTATCTTTTAGGTTTTTGTTTTTAGAAACTACACAACCAATTCTTGCACCGCACATGCTGTAACGTTTAGATACAGAATCAATCACAATAGCGTGATCTTCTAAATTTTTCTCTTCTAAAACAGAATAATGTTTTTTGCCGTCGTAGACAAACTCACGATATACTTCATCCACGATAAAAAACAAATCGTGCTTTTTTACCAGCTGCGCTAATTGATGAATTTCGTTTTGAGTATATAAATAGCCGGTAGGGTTATTGGGGTTACATATTAAAATAGCTTTGGTTTTCGGTGTAATTGCTTTTTCAAAGGAAGCCATGCTAGGCAGTGCAAAACCTGTTTCAATAGATGAGGGAATAGGGACTATTGTGGCTCCAAAAGCAATAGTAAAGCTATTGTAATTGGCATAAAAGGGTTCCGGAACTATAATCTCTTCGTCGTTATCTGCAATGCTTCCTATAACAAACGATAAGGCTTCTGATGCTCCTGTGGTGACTAATATATCTTGTTCGCTGACATGAATATTATACCTAGCGTAATAGGCAACTAATTTTTGTCGGTACGAATCAAAACCTTCAGTTTTACTGTAGCTTAAAATTTCAATGGTATTGTTTTTAACCGCATCGAGTGCCACCGCAGGTGTTTTAATATCAGGTTGTCCAATATTTAAATGGATGACTTTGATGCCTTTTCTTTTGGCAGCCTCAGCGAAAGGAACCAATTTTCGGATGGGAGACTCTGGCATGGATAAACCTTTCTTTGAAATCGCAGGCATTGACTAATATTTTTACAAAAATGCAGAATCATTCCCTACAAAACAATAAGAGCGAATACTTATTTTAGTTTCCTTTCAATTTTTATTAAGGTCACCGATTTTTCATAGAATTCGTATTACAAGTATTCATCGCTCTCTTTGTTTTCATCCATCAGCACTCCTTCATAGCTTTAGCCTTAGGCCAAAAAAAAAGCCCTAACTTTCGTTAGCGCTTTTCTAATTTTTCAAGGTGCTTCGTTATTGAATGACAACGGTATCTTTAACATCTCCTTTAATTTTTAAGACCACAGTTGGAGTGTCAGCATTAGAAATAACCGTAATTGCTTTTCTAATAGGGCCCACTCTGTTGGTGTCATATTTTACCTGAATTTCACCTGTTTTTCCCGGTAAAATTGGTCCTTCTGGGCTTTTTGGGATGGTACATCCACAGCTAGAATTCACTTTACTAATAATTAATGGAGCATCTCCAGTATTTGTAAATTGAAATACACGAAGACCATCTGAACCTTTTTCAATATTACCGTAATCAACAGTATCCGATTTGAATTCGATTTTTGCTGATTTTTCTTGCGCATTAAGGCTAACCGCCAATAATCCTACAAATAAAACTAGTACTAATTTTTTCATCATTTTGAGTTTTGGGTAAGATTCAAAATTAAAGTTTTTCACTTGAATCTCAAAATTCTTTTGTTATCTAATAACGTTACTTATTTTTGTTTCGTATTTCAAGAGGCAATTAAATAGAGTTTTATACTCCTTTACAATAATGATTCCTCAAGAAGATACTACTAATTAGTACAAAAAGTATACCAAAACATGGAAATAGCATCAATATATGAACCTCAAAAAGTAGAGAAACGTTGGTATGATTACTGGATGACCCATAAGTACTTTCATTCTATACCCGATGAAAGAGAGCCTTATACCATCGTAATACCACCGCCAAATGTTACGGGAGTATTGCATATGGGCCATATGTTGAACAATACAATTCAAGATGTTTTGATTCGTAAAGCGCGCCTTATGGGCAAAAATGCTTGTTGGGTGCCTGGCACAGATCATGCATCAATTGCAACCGAGGCAAAAGTAGTCGTAAAACTGAAAGAGCAAGGAATTGATAAGGCAGATTTGACACGTGAAGAATTTTTAAAACATGCCTGGGATTGGACGGATGAATACGGAGGCGTAATTTTAGAGCAATTAAAAAAATTAGGCTGTTCCTGTGATTGGGATAGAACTAAATTTACTTTAGATGACAATATGTCTGCTTCTGTACTTAAGGTTTTCGTGGATTTATACGAAAAAGGACTTATTTATCGGGGCTTTAGAATGGTGAATTGGGATCCAGAAGCGCTTACTACCTTATCGGATGAAGAAGTAATTTATGAAGAAAAACAAGGAAATTTATATTACATCAACTACAAGGTCGCTGATGCAGATGGAAACACACCTCCTTTGGGGGCAGGGGTGCTTACCATTGCCACCACAAGACCTGAAACTATTTTAGGCGATACTGCTATTTGTATAAACCCCAACGATGAGCGTTACGCGCATTTACGAGGTAAAAAGGCAATTGTTCCTATTAGTGGTCGTGTAATTCCCATCATTGAAGATGAGTATGTAGATATTGAATTCGGAACAGGATGTTTAAAAGTAACGCCTGCCCACGATGTAAACGACAAGGCGCTGGGTGAAAAGCATCAGCTAGAAGTTATTGATATTTTGAACCCGAATGCCACTTTAAATCACCATGGCTTGCATTACAAGGGAAAAGATCGCTTTGTAGTTCGCAAAGAAATAGCCAAAGAATTAGAAGAAAAAGGCTTTTTGATGAAAACCGAAACCCATTTAAATAAAGTAGGAACTTCGGAGCGTACCAAGGCTGTTATTGAACCTCGTTTATCTGATCAATGGTTTTTGAAAATGGAAGATTTGGCCAAGCCAGCCATTCAAGCCGTCTTAGCAACAGATGAGGTAAAACTATTTCCTAAAAAATTCGAAAACACCTATCGTCATTGGATGGAAAATATTCGCGATTGGAATATTTCTCGTCAATTATGGTGGGGTCAACAAATTCCCGCATACTACTACGGCGAAGGAGCCGAAGATTTTGTAGTGGCAGAAAGCAAAGAGGAAGCCCTCGAGAAAGCAAAACTAAAAACAGGAAACACAGCGCTTTTAGCGGAGAATTTAAAGCAAGATGAAGATGCACTGGATACTTGGTTTTCTTCTTGGATCTGGCCTATTAGCGTTTTTAACGGAATTTTAGAACCCGAAAATAAAGAAATTGAATATTATTACCCTACCAATGATTTAGTTACAGGGCCTGATATTTTGTTTTTCTGGGTGGCTCGGATGATTATTTCAGGCTATGAATACCGCGATAAACCACCTTTTGAGAATGTATATTTAACTGGGCTGGTACGTGATAAGCAAGGGAGGAAAATGTCTAAATCTCTAGGAAATTCACCTGATGCCTTAGGCCTAATTGAAGCCTACGGCGCAGATGGAGTTCGTGTTGGTTTGTTATTAAGTGCCGCAGCGGGGAATGACTTAATGTTTGATGAAGCCTTATGTCAACAAGGAAAAAATTTCGCAAATAAAATTTGGAACGGTTTTAGACTCGTAAATGGATGGGAAGTAGCTGATCTTCCGCAACCCGAAGCTGCGAAATTAGGCATCGAATGGTACCGTTCAAAGTTTAACCAAACACTTTTAGAAATTGAAGATCACTTTAGTAAATACCGTATTTCGGATGCTTTAATGGCCATTTATAAGTTGGTATGGGATGATTATAGCTCGTCCTTACTAGAAATTGTAAAACCAGCCTATCAGCAGCCTATCGATAAAACTACCTTTGAGGCTGTGATTGCTATTTTTGAAAACAACTTAAAGGTATTACACCCCTATATGCCATTTATTACAGAGGAAATTTGGCAGCATATCAAGGAGCGTACGCCTGCAGAAGCTTTAGTAGTGGCCAAATGGCCATTAGCGCAGCCTGTATCTGATGCTGTAATTTCAGGATTCGATTTTGCCACTGAAGTAATTTCAGGAGTTAGAACCATCAGAAAACAAAAAAATATTCCCATGAAGGAGTATTTAACCTTAGCGGTTTTAAATGAAGGTAAAATTTCTCCAGATTGGGATGAAGTGATCAAAAAATTGACGAATGTTTCTGATATTTCTTACGTAAACGAAGCCGTTGAGGGTGCTTTATCGTTTCGAGTAAAAAGCAACGAATATTTTATTCCGATTGCAGGCGCAATTGATGTGGAAGCAGAGATCAAGAAAATCGAAGAAGAACTAAAATATACCAAAGGATTTTTAGTTTCCGTTCAAAAAAAGTTGTCTAACGAGCGCTTTGTAAGTAACGCACCAGAACAGGTGATTGCTATAGAACATCAAAAGCAAGCCGATGCTCAAGCTAAAATTGAAACCTTAGAAAAGAGTTTGGCGAGTTTGCAATAGCTAAAGCGCTGCCTTGCCTTCCATGGAGGAGCTAAAAAAGGTTGCTGGGTAAAAGTCAAATGTCGAAAGAAAATAGAACAAAGAATAGAGAGAAAAGACAAGGTTGCTGATAATGCTTTGTTGTTGGAAAAAAGTAAAAAAAAGGACTAAAGCATATAGACTAAAACTTAAAGCAAAATTAAAGATTTTAAATAGTTGTTCGTTGATGGTTGTCGGTTGTTCGTTGACAGTTGAAGGTTGATGGAAAAAAACGACCTGCAAGGTGTCATTTACTTCTTCTGCAAATCTCCTTGTAGGTCTAGACTAAAAGTATTAAAAAATATAATTAAAGAGAAAACAGCTTATGGCATACAGCTTAAAGTCTACCATTAAATTAGAAAAAAATGAAAATAGTCGCTATAGGCAAAAATTACGTGACTGATGTACGTGAAATGCCGTCGGAAAAAGTAATCCCCATTATATTTACGAAAGCCGATACCACCCTTTTGGAGGACAATAAAGAGTTGGTTTTGCCTTCTTTTTCGAAGGAGGTGTGGTATGAGGCTGAATTGGCGTTTAGAATTGGGAAAACCTGTAAAAATGCCGAGCTCCAAAATGCCCTAGACCATATTGATGCAGTGGCCTTATCGAACGATTTAACGGCTAAAGATGTTTTAGTTGCCAGTAGAGGCTTGCAAGGTCCTTGGGATTTAGCAAAAGGTTTTGATGGGGCCACCCCCATAGGTTCGTTTTATCCGATTGCTGATTTTCCAGATGTAGAGAATATCAATTTTTCCTTTGAAGTCAATGGAGTTGAAGTTCAAAAAGGGAATAGTAGTCATATGATTACCAAATTGGCAGAATTAATCGTTTATGTTTCATCGATTATGACCTTGAATGTTGGGGATATTATTTTAACGGGTACACCTCCTCTTGGTGTGGGGAAAGTGAATTCAGGAGACCTTATGATTGGCTATTTAGAGGGTAAAAAAGTTTTGGAGACAAGAGTAGTATAGAAGAAGGAGCCTATACTGTGCGTATTGCCAATGTATTTTGAAGTGCCGAGTTAAACTGAGGTTCAATATGTTTAGTAGCAGAAATATTATAGAAACGCATCAATGGGGATTAAAAAAGGTTCATCTCAGGCTTTTTTTTCTAGACCTTAAATCATGAGGTTTCTTACTACTTAAACAAAAACAATTATAAAAATACATCTTATTTAAGCTGTACATTTGTACCGTTTTTATCAAAAGAAAAATTGGATATATGAATTCTGAGGCATCAAACGCAATGGGGGAGAAGACTAAGGAAAAAATTAGTCAAGGAGAGATCGACAACTGTATTCGTACACTTGAAAAATTAGTTGACGCCTCTCATATTGTTTTAGCACTTTCAGAAGAAAACCGTGTAGCGCTATTAAAGGCGGCGGGCAGGTTGTCCCGACCTGATCGAGACGCCTTCAAGCAATCTAAAAAAGACGCCGAAAAAATTGCTAAACGCAAAATGATAGAGCGCGATAAGCACGCACGTAAAGAAACAGGTATCAGAAGTGCTCGTGAAGCTGTAGTTTTTAAAGCACCTATTTTATTAGAAGCACCAAAATTAAAATCTTTGGAGGAGCAAGAATTAGAATCTCCAAGAAATTGTTATGTCTGTAAAACGGTATATACCAAGTTGCATCATTTTTATGACACCATGTGTCAAGATTGTGGGGATTTTAACTATGCCAAACGTTTTCAAACTGCCGATTTAGAGGGGCAGGTGGCTATTGTAACCGGTTCTCGGTTAAAAATTGGCTACCACATTAGCTTAATTTTATTGCGTGCTGGAGCCACTGTTGTTGCAACCACCAGATTTCCTGTAGATGCTGCCTTGCGATTTTCCCAAGAAGATGATTTCTCGAAATGGGGGCATCGCCTTAAAATTCACGGTTTAGATTTGCGTCATATTCCGAGTGTGGAAATTTTCTGTAATTTTATAGAACAACAGTATGATCGCTTAGATATTTTAATAAACAATGCAGCGCAAACCGTTCGCAGGCCTGCTGGTTTTTATCAGCATTTAATGAGAAATGAAGAACTAGCTGTTGCCGATATGCCAAAAGCTGCGCAGCAAGTACTAAAAGATCATTTGTATTGTTTAAATGAATTAAACACGCTTGGTAAAAATACCTCAAGCCAACAAAACAATACCTTAGCCGTTACTTGGCACGCACCAGAACCTGGTATTGGGATTCGTGCATCGGCAAAATTATCACAGATTCCGTATAGTTTTGATACTTCATTGTCTACTAAAGAAGTCTTTCCAGAAGGGCAATTAGACGCTGATTTACAACAAGTAGATTTACGAAAAACCAATAGCTGGAGATTGAGGTTAGGCGAAATAGAAACGCCTGAAATGATAGAGGTACAACTGGTGAATGCTGTTGCTCCTTTTGTATTGTGTAACCGGCTTTCGCGTTTAATGCGAAAAGAAAATACAGGTAAAAAACACATCATTAATGTATCGGCGATGGAAGGAAAGTTTCATCGATTTTACAAAGAAGATAGGCATCCTCATACCAATATGGCAAAGGCAGCTTTAAATATGATGACCCATACCTCTGCTTTAGATTTTGCAACAGATGGTGTCTTTATGAATGCTGTAGATACGGGCTGGGTAACCGATGAAGATCCTGCGGAATTATCTAAAAAGAAACAAGAAGTGCATGATTTTCAACCTCCTTTAGATATTGTTGATGGGGCTGCACGTGTTTTAGACCCATTAATAGACGGTATCAATACAGGAAAACATTGGTGCGGTAAATTTTTAAAAGATTACAGGCCTATTGATTGGTAATTTTTTTAAAAGGCTTTCCAAGCACTCTTTTTATCTTTAATAGTAATTTTAATTTGTTATTTTATATTACTTTTTTAAATTGTGTGGTATGGAAACCTATGCTAATGCTTTACTTTATGCCATTCCTTTTTTTATCGTTTTATTGGTGATAGAAATAAGCTATGGTCATTTTGTCAAAAAGCAAACCTATAAAGTGCTAGATACGGTATCGAGTATCAGTTCTGGCTTAACAAACATTGTAAAAGATTCATTAGGCTTGGCCTTGGTTGTGGTTAGTTATCCCTTTTTATATGAACATTTAGCAGTAACAACTATTAAAGCTATTTGGTTGGTTTGGTTGCTTGCCTTTATAACGATTGATTTTGCTGGCTATTGGAATCATCGTTTAAGTCATAAAATAAATATTTTTTGGAATCAACATGTCATTCACCACAGCAGTGAAGAGTTTAACTTGTCTTGTGCCTTACGCCAGCCTATTTCGAATCTCATAGGGTATTTCTCTATTTTATTAATTCCTGCGGCACTATTGGGAGTTCCTTATAAGGTCATTGCAATTTTAGCTCCTGTTCATTTATTTGCACAATTTTGGTACCATACCAAGCATATCGGTAAAATGGGTTGGTTAGAGTATGTAATTGTAACACCTTCACAGCATAGAGTGCATCATGCGATTAATCCAGAATATATTTTCAAAAACTTGGGGCAAATACTTTCTATTTGGGATCGGCTTTTTGGTACATTTCAAGAGGAATTGGATGAGGTGCCACCTCAATTTGGAATTCTAAAACCGGCCAATACATGGAACCCCATCTATATAAATTTTCAACATTTTGCCCAATTGTTTAAAGATGCTTGGCGCACAAATAGCTACTACGATAAAATAAGAATATGGTTTATGCCCACGGGATGGAGACCAAAAGACGTCGTGGCTAAATACCCTGTTACAATTATTGAAGATGTGTATAATTTTAAACGGTATGATACCCCGGCAACTTTTGCCTTTCAACTATATATCATACTGCAAATGCTCATGCATTTAGGATTACTATTATTTATGTTCTATAATTACAGTGCTATTGGTTTTCAAGGATTGTTAGCCTACGGCGCTTTTCTATTTTTTGGGATCTTCTCATACACTTTGCTGATGGATGGGAATCCGTATGCAAAATACCTTGAGCTTTTTAGGGCATTGTTAGGGGTTACTTTTATAGGTATTACTGGTAATTGGTTTGGCTTAAATCAGGTTATACCTTATGGAAGTTACCTGATTCTTTTTTACTTTTTAGGATCAGCTTGGGGTGCGCTCTATTTTACGCGCACTAGAATACTCGGAAGATTGAAAAAAACAATATAGAAGTTACTGCTTGTCGATGAATTCTTTTTTAACTAAGGCGATGTATTTCATCATCGCATCTTTTCTAGATAAGTTTTTTGCTTGAAATAAAGCGTTGGCTTTAAAGGCATTAATAAGTGGTGTTCTACTGCCTGGATTTTCGAAGTTTTCGTTGGCTATTTTATAATAGGCATATAACTTTAAAAGTAAATCGGCGGGGAGTGCTTCGGTGTAGTTATTCATGAAACTAACCGCTTTTACAAAGTCCTTCTCCAGTTTTTCAGGCATCTTCATTTTTTACAATACTTGCTATACATGTTTTTGCGCCTACAACTTTCTGATTTAACTTAACTGTAATTGCGCAATCTAAAGGTAAGAATAAATCTACTCTTGAACCAAACTTTATAAAACCAGCATCGTCACCTTGATGAACACTATCTCCTTTTTCCGCATAGTTGACAATTCGTCTCGCTAAGGCTCCTGCAATTTGTCGGTATAGTATTTCGCCAAATTTTGGTGTTTTCACGACAATAGTGGTGCGTTCATTTTCCTCACTAGCCTTAGGGTGCCAAGCCACTAAATACTTCCCAGGATGATATTTTGAATACACTATTTGTCCACTGGCAGGGTATCTTGTAACATGCACGTTGATGGGTGACATAAAAATAGATACTTGTTTGCGTTTGCCTTTGAAATATTCGTTCTCCTCAACTTCTTCAATTACGACAACCTTACCATCAACAGGAGCTAGAATTTCATTAAAATCTTTATGTACTTTCCTTGTAGGGTTTCTGAAAAATTGCAAAACAATAATTAAAAAAGCAAGTGCTATGATTTGTACGGCCATTTTAAGCCAAAAAATTGGTATGAAATAATTCGCTGCAAGGATGACTATAGCCGCAAGAAAAAAGCTTATTAAAATAATTTTTTGTCCTTCTTTATGAAACATAATTAAATATATTTAAGGTTAAGTATACAAAGGGTGCAGCAAAAACAAGGCTATCTAAGCGATCTAGCATTCCTCCATGTCCAGGTAATATAGCCCCACTGTCTTTTACTCCGGCGTCTCTTTTAAATTTAGATTCTAATAAATCGCCAACACTGCCGCTGATCACAATAATCAAGGCAAGGATAAGCCATTGTTGAAGCGATAAACTAGTTTCATATTGAGCGATAAAATAAGCCGCAACTAGTGCGAACACCAATCCACCAATAGTTCCTTCCCATGTTTTTTTAGGAGATACTCTTGGAAATAGTTTGTTTTTTCCTATGGTTTTTCCCACCAAATAGGCAAAAGAATCATTTACCCAGATCAGGATAAAAAAGCCCATGATTAATAATTTAGCAAATGTATTATTTTGGTAGGGAATCATGGTCAAAAAAATACAGCCTCCTCCAATATAAAAAAGCCCGATAAGGAATTTTTGTAGCGTGTTGTACTTTATTTCTTTTTTTGAAAACAAGTAAAACAACAAGATGATATTAATGGTTATGGTAACGAACATCAATACGTTTATGACCGAGGCGCTGTAGTTGTACCCATGCAGTAAGTGTATAAAAATCCACCACAGGCCAAGATAAGCGGCAAAAATGTAATAGCCTTTTAGATGTGTCATTCGTTTAAACTCGTACAAGCAAGCTAAGCCAAAAGCCATAAATAAGAAATCAAAAGCATCAGAACTTAAAAATATAGCGGAAAGCAAAAGCACTACATAAACAATACCTGTAATTAACCTCCTAAAAACTTCTCCCATTCTATAAATCTTCCAAAAGTATAAGATACAAATTTTTAGAACTACTGCCGTAGGTTAGAAAATCATTTTTATTTTCTTTTGAGTTTTGAAAATGTTTAATCGTTGTGATATTTGAAGGTATACCGTTTTGGTGTTTTTTCTTTATTTTTTTCAAACCTTCCCCAATGGAAGAGACCAATTGACTTGTAGTCGCAAATACTATAAAATTATCTGGTAATTCGTCTAATTTTTTTTCTCGTAATTGATTAGAGCATATCAAAATAGATCCATTTTGGGCTACTAGATGCTCACAGGTCGTAAAAAAAATTCCGGACTCGGTATTCTTGTTGGTAAAAGAAATGGCTTCTTTTGCAAATTTGGCTTGGAGCCTTTCATCCATAGCGAAAAAAGGCATTTCTTTCCAATTGTTTTCTTCAATAATATCGCTTAACGCCTGCCTTACATCTTGAAAGTCGACGCAATAAATGAATTTACCTCCATTTTTTTTGAAATAAATAGTGAATTTTTCATCGGCAGGAATATCGAGATCGGGCATGTGAACACCTCTAGTATCGTCAGTTTCTGTCGAAACCTTTTTTTTACCTCCTCTAAAGAGTTTCTCGAATAACCCCATTTATTTAAAATTCAAAAATACTATTTATTCTTTTGTTGGCTCCATGTTACTATTTTGGTCTTCTTCCAATTTTGAATTTTCTTCAGCTTTAGCTGCAGCTTCTTCAGCCACATCTTTTTCAAAAGGCCTTTTGCCGAAAATCTTTTCTAAATCATCCTTAAAGATAACTTCTTTTTCTAATAAACGCGTCGCTAAGGTAGTAAGTTTGTCTTTGTTGTTTTCTAAAAGCTCAACGGCTCTTTTGTATTGCTCTTCAATTAATATTGAAATTTCTTTATCAATGGTCTGAGCTGTTTCCTCACTATACGGTTTTGAGAAACCGTAAGAATCTTGACCTGAAGAATCGTAGTAGGTTAAATTCCCTATTTTGTCATTTAAACCATAAATGGTCACCATGGCTCTTGCTTGCTTCGTTACTTTTTCTAAGTCGCTCAGCGCTCCCGTAGATATTTTATTGAAAATAACTTTTTCGGCTGCTCGACCTCCTAAAGTAGCACACATTTCGTCTTTCATTTGATCAGGTCTAACGATAAGGCGCTCTTCTGGTAGATACCAAGCCGCTCCTAAGGATTGTCCTCTTGGGACAATAGTAACCTTTACCAAGGGCGCTGCATGCTCGAGCATCCAACTAACGGTTGCATGACCAGCTTCGTGATAAGCAATCGTTTCTTTTTCTCCTGGAGTGATAATTTTATTTTTCTTCTCAAGACCACCTACAATTCGATCCACGGCATCTAAAAAGTCTTGTTTCGTTACTGCCTTTTTCTCCTTACGAGCCGCTATAAGTGCAGCTTCATTACAAACGTTAGCGATATCTGCTCCAGAAAAACCTGGTGTTTGCTTCGCTAGAAAATCTAAATCTAAAGTTTCTGCTGTTTTGATAGGGCGTAAGTGTACTTCAAAGATTTCTTTACGCTCTCTGATGTCTGGTAAATCTACATAAATTTGTCTGTCGAAACGACCAGCACGCATTAGGGCTTTATCTAAAACATCGGCCCTATTCGTAGCAGCTAAGACAATGACATTGGTGTTGGTGCCAAAACCGTCCATTTCAGTAAGCAATTGATTTAGGGTGTTTTCACGCTCATCATTAGAGCCTGTCATATTATTTTTCCCTCTAGCTCTACCAATTGCATCTATTTCATCAATAAAGATGATAGCAGGAGATTTGTCTTTTGCTTGTTTAAATAAGTCACGCACTCTGGAGGCTCCAACGCCTACAAACATTTCCACAAAATCTGAACCAGACAATGAAAAGAAAGGCACTTTTGCTTCACCAGCTACTGCTTTTGCTAAAAGCGTTTTACCGGTACCAGGAGGGCCCACTAATAATGCCCCTTTCGGTATTTTACCTCCCAAAGAAGTATATTTGTCAGGATTTCTTAAAAAATCTACAATTTCTTCGACCTCTTCCTTGGCACCTTCTAAACCGGCAACATCTTTAAAAGAAGTTCTTGTATCTGTCTTTTCATCAAAAAGTTTTGCCTTAGATTTTCCAATATTGAAAATTTGGCCACCAGCGCCACCGCCGCCGCCGCCAGACATTCTTCGCATTAAATAGATCCAAATACCTATGATAAGCACAAAGGGTAAAATACTTAATAATATATCACCAAATACGTTTGACTCTGTGGTATAATCTATAACGGTATCTAAATTGTTCTCCGCTTTTATGCTTTTAATATCGTTTTCAAAGTTCTGAGGGTCACCATAATCGAGCACGTATTGTGGCGTTTCCGTCCCGGACATACCAAAAGGCTTATTCGCTGCGGTTTTATGAACATCTTTCGTTAAAGCTTCTTCGGTTAAAAAAACTTTTGCCTGCCTTGTATTTGTGACGATAAGAATCTTGGCAACATCACCATTTCTAAGGTAATCTTGCAACTTTGATGTTGTTGTTTTTTCAGTACTTGATAAATTAGTACTGCTAAATATTTGGAAGCCAATTAATAAAATTGCAATTATTCCATAAATCCACCAAGAGTTAAACTTTGGTTTTTTAGGGCTTGTATTATTTTCTTTCGCCATTATTTTTTATCTTATTTAATGCTATTTTCGATTACCGTTACTTTTGCATCTCCCCAAAGTCCTTCTATGTCATAAAATTCCCTTACGTGTTTTTGAAAAACATGCACCACTACATTGACGTAATCCATTAAAATCCATTCTGAATTCTCTGAACCTTCTACGTGCCAAGGTTTGTCTTTAATGCTTTTGCTGACTGTTTTTTGAATAGAGCCAACTATTGCATTTACGTGAGTATTTGAAGTTCCGTTGCAAATGATGAAATAGTCACAAACGGTGTTTTCAATTTTTCTTAAATCAAGTATGTTTATATTGTTGCCCTTTACTTCTTCTATTCCTTCTAGAATAACACTTATGAGCTCATCTACGCTTGCTTGCTTTTTCTGCATTCAAAAAATTTAATTTTGCAAAGTTATTATATTTTTGTTTTTTTAACTATTGTTTTGGGTAATAAGATTGAAGATTTATAGAATAGTTAACACATGCATTTAATCAAACTTGATGCCACAGCATCTACAAATGTTTACCTGAAAAAATTAAGTAAGAGTAGCACACTTGCCGATTTTACTATAGTGGTTGCAAAAGAACAGCTAGAAGGGAAGGGGCAGATGGGGTCAAGTTGGCAATCAGAAGAAGGTAAAAACCTAACATTCAGTATTTTAAAACATCATGAAGCTTTGTTTGCGCAAGATCATTTTTATTTAAATATTACCGTTTCCCTGGCGATTTATCAAGTTCTAAAAGCCTTGGAAATACCTGATTTAAGCATAAAATGGCCTAACGACATTTTGTCAGGAAACTCGAAAATTTGCGGTATTTTAATCGAAAACATGCTTTCTGGTGAAAAAATAACCACTTCAATTATTGGAATTGGTTTAAACGTAAATCAGACGCGATTTAATTCCTTACCCAAGGTAAGTTCCCTGCACTTATTAAAAGGCAAAACTTTTGACTTGGACTCGATTTTGATTGCTGTTGCTGAAAATTTAGAAGAGCTTTTTGCAAAATTAAAAAACGGGCAAAAGGAATTCTTAAAAGAAGCATATTTAAGCGTTCTATTTAAAAAAAATAAGGCGTCAACATTTAATCAACTATCAACCAATCAACTTTTTGTAGGGATCATCAGAAGTGTTTCTGAAGAAGGAAAACTAGAAGTAGAAGTGGAAGATCAGTTATGGAAAGCATACGATTTAAAGGAAATAAAATTGATGTATTAAACCTTTTGTAAATTATCTGACAAAGTGCCCATAAAATTGGTGATTGGATTTTTAATCATCATGGCCATCATCGCATTAAATTCTCCTTCAAAACTCAAAACCACCTCAGTTTCTTTTGCTGCTATTTCTATAATAGTGGCAGTTAGGGTAAAAGGTAACTTTTCACTTGCTGCGCCTAAAACAACCTTAGTATGTGGTACCATTTCTTTTCTTTGTAACACAATTTCGGGCATTCCTTTTAAAGCAAAAAGAAAGCGTTCTTCGCTAATGACTTCGAATTTGCTAATATTTTCAGGCATTAAGTGTTCAAAATTTTTTACATCAATCAAAAAATTATAGACTTCTTGCTGACTTTTTGCAATTGTTTTTTTTGGAGTTTCTATATGCATAATTCTATTGTTGCCATGCCGATGGATTCGCTTTCCATTCTAGCAATGTTTTAAATTGTTCTTCTTTTATATAATGTGTGTCTGATGCTTGTTGAATAAGGTGGTCGTAATCACTTAAAGTGTGTAATTCAAGCTTATGATTTTTAAAGTTTTCAGTAGCAACATCAAAGCCATAGGTAAAAATTGCAAGCATGCCCTTCACTTTTGCTCCGGATTCTTCTAGGGCTTTTACAGCGTTTAGACTACTCTTGCCTGTACTTATTAAGTCTTCAATGACAACAACAGTCTGATTTTTCTCTAAGGCTCCTTCTATTTTATTTTGCCTTCCGTGCGATTTTGCTTCAGGACGCACATATATAAAGGGTAGCCCTAGATAATCGGCAACTAACATGCCTATTCCTATAGCTCCTGTCGCCACACCAGCAATTACATCTGGTTTGCCGTATAAGTGTTCTACTTGCTTCGCCATTTCTTCCCGAACATAATTTCTTATAGCTGGATAGGATAGGATAATTCTGTTATCACAATAGATAGGTGATTTCCATCCTGAGGCCCATGAAAAAGGATTTTCAGGATTCAACTTAATTGCATTAATTTGCAATAGAAGCTCTGCCGTTTTTTTAGCGTTGTCTTTGTTTAAAACCATAATGCAAATGTATAAAGTTTTTGTTAATGAGGCTCAGTTGATTTTGACAAATAAACTCTCTGATATAGCTAATAACAAATATTTTTTATTGAATCAAAAATCAATAAAGGAAGCTATTCATCTACTTGCTAAAAATAAAGTAGCTGTAGCCTATATATATCATCCTAATAACGAGGAGATTCTGAATAAATTTACTAAAAAAATTCCTTTAGTGGTCGCTGCGGGTGGGGTAGTAACCAATAAAGAAGGTAAGGTGTTGTTTATTTATAGAAACAATAAATGGGATCTGCCTAAGGGAAAACTAGATAAGGGAGAAACATTAGAAGAATGTGCTTTACGAGAGGTTGAAGAGGAAACGGGTGTAAAAGGACTTAAAATTGAAAATATTTTAATGACCACCTACCATATTTTCAAAAGAAATGGTGATTACAAACTCAAGGAAGTACACTGGTATGCCATGAAAACAAGCTATAAGGGCGAACTGATGGGTCAAGCTGATGAAGGGATTGAAAAAGTGCGCTGGAAAGGGCCAAATAAAATAGCCAAAGCACTGGAGAATTCTTACACCAATATTAAAATATTATTTGACGATTAGTTTTTTACTTCTTCCATGTGAATTGGATTCATTGATCGATACACAGGGTATTGTAAATGGGCAGGTTCGTAATGATCAGAATGCTCGTATATAAATGATAATTGGGCATACCAATTGTTTTTGAAATTTTCATCGCTTAATTTTTTAAGCTCAAAGGCTTCCTTTAATACCCTGTTTTTTTGCAATAATTCTAAAGCAATATCTTCGAAAACATAAGGCGAAAATCCTTCTTTTTTTTGCAATATGGTATCGAAAAAATTCCAATTAAAAAATGAATCTATCGCCGAGGGTTCTAAGGTTTCTAAAATATATCGAATACCTGCTTGCTGTGTGGCGATATAAATATCACCTTGGTAAAATTGTACTTTTTTGGTCGTTGTCGAAACTTTTGTGTCATAATGCGGATAATGGCCTTCATAGCTATTTTGACGCGTTTTATAATCCTCGATTTTATAAGACTCAACTTCTATAATTGTATCCTTTAAAAAACGGGTGAATAGAATTTCGTTTTTCGTAAGTAGGTCTATTATCTTGTAGTTGCTTTTTTTTAAGAGATACCCACTAGGGATACTTACATGTTGCGCTGGTTTAAAGTAATTTTGATAAGCTACTTTTTTTGTAAATGCTTTGTTTCGGTCGTATTTAAGGCGTGGAAAACCAGTGACTTCGCTCAGAATAGTGTCAGCCTCGAACCCTTTAAAATGTAGCGTACTTACTTGGGTAGTGTCTAATTCCCAAGCTAAAGGATATTCTTTTAATTTTAATAGTTCTTGATGACTTTTTGCTCTTAAATCTTTGATGCGTTGCCCGTCGGTCTCGGTAATCGAAATCATTTGTTTCATGAGTTCATAGGTACCTTCAACTCTATCCTTATAAGGTTTTAACATATGAGTTTCTACCATCATGCCTAAGGTGTTCCATAAAGTAGTATAGCCCGTAGAATATCTCGGATGGTCCATAAACTGTGAAAATCCGTCTTCAGGAACACTGTTAAATACATTGACATAAGGTGTGATATCCCATTTTACATCTGAAAGGCTTTTTTCTAATTTTGGCATCAATTCTGAGTGAAGGTAAGCCCCTAAATCTAACCCTAATTTGTTGTGTTGGGTAAATAAGTGTGTCAATGTATATTGGTAGTCTGCACCATTACTTACATGGTTATCAATAAAAACATCTGGTTTTACTAAATGAAAGATAGAGGCAAAGGTCTTAGCGTTTTTTGTATCCGATTTAATAAAATCTCTATTCAAATCGTAATTTTGAGCGTTACCTCTAAACCCGTACGATTCAGGTCCGTTTTGATTAGCTCTCGTTGAAGAATTTCTGTTTAATGCCCCGCCAACATTATAAATAGGTATGGTAGTTATCACCGTATTTTCTGGAGCATTTATTTTTTTTTCAGCCATATCCCTAAACAGTAACATGGTGGCGTCGATACCATCACTTTCTCCAGGATGAATCCCGTTGTTGATAAGAATAATAGTTTTGTTTTCTCGTATTTTTTTAAAATTGAATTCGCTATCTAAGTTGAAGGAAACCAGGTGAAGTGGAAATCCGCTATCCGTTTCACCAATGGTCTGAATATTAATTTCAGGAAATTTTTTAGCTAGTTGAATATAGAACTCAATTGTCTCTGCGTATGTAGCTGTTTCTTTCCCCTCTGAAATTTCAAATTGTGTGATATACGCTGTCGTTTCGTTTTCTTTTTTAGATTCGCAAGAAATTAAAAAGAGGATTAAAAAAAGGGCTTGAAAAAATTTCATGGATTTTGAGATTTATCTTTTTTAAAAAGTATATGCAACTCTTAAAATATAAAAGCTCAAAAATAATCAAAAATTAATGTCTTGTTGTGAAGTACTAGTTATTTTTAAAATTTCTGCTTTATTCAAAGGTTTTGTATTGTAGGTAAGTCTGTGTTGGGTTTTGAGTTTATAGGTCATTGCTCTTTCTCTATCGCTATGGCTTATTGATGAAGTAACAATGTTTATGGTCATTATTTTTTGTGTTGGAATGGTAATAATTTCATCTAAAAATCCCCAGCCATCCATTATGGGCATATTTAAATCTAAAAATATGACATCAGGGAGATCTTCGGGTTTGGTAATGTTTGATTTTATGAGCTGAATAGCGTCTTTGCCATTCGTAAAGGAAGTAATTTGATCACAAATAACTACAGATGAAAGCAATTTTTTAATGCCGAAAACTGTAATAGAATCGTCATCAATTATAAATATTGAATTAATTACAATCATCTAAATAAATTTTAAAGGTGGTTCCAAGGCCTAATGTACTGTCTATCTTAAATTTTCCATTCATGGCCTCTATTTGATTTTTGGCGATATATAAGCCTATTCCTCTAGAATTAGGCTGTTCATGAAAGGTTTTATACATCCCGAAAATTTTATTTTTATTTTTTTCCAAATCTATGCCAGAGCCATTATCTTTAACTGTTATGACTACATAGCCAGAACTTTTTTCAGCACTTAAGCGTACTTCATGAGGACTATCTGATTTGGCAAACTTTATGGCATTTGAAATTACATTTTGCAAAATATTTTCAATATAAGCCGGTAGACCTTTAACAAATAAATCTGTTGGAATTAAATTAGTTATGCTGGCATTTTTGGATTTAATAAGATGCTTTAAGTTATTTAAAATACTGCTTGTGGTAATGCTTAAATTGATGCTATTTTTTTCTAAAACTTTAGTAGAGTTAATAGCTACTACTTCATTTAAATTATCTAGGGTCTCTAATAAATTGTCTGATGAATTCATAAGCATCTGAAGTAAGTTATCTCTCTCTACTTCATTTTTTTCTTTAATTAGAAAACCTAATAACATAGAAAAATTAGCGGTGTGCGATCTTAAATTATGAGAAATGATATGAGCAAAATCTACTAATTTTTTATTTTGTAAATTACTGATGTTCACTAATCTTGTTAGTTGTTCTTCTTTTTGCTTAATTTGGCTTATATCTAAACTAAAGCCAATTATTCCTTTTACACAATTATGTTCATCGGTTAGGGGTATTTTTGAAGTTAAAAAGGTGGTCTTTTCTCCATTTAATTTGGTATTTGTTGTTTCAGCCCCTAAAATAGGAACTAAAGTTTTTATAACAGAAAGATCTTCTTCTCGGGAAATTTGAGCCACTTTTTCATCGTAAAGCTCAAAATCATCTTTTCCGATTATTTCATTATAGGGTTTGCCGATATAATCACATTCAGCTTTGTTCACTACTATTTTGCGAGAGTTTAGGTCTTTCACAAATACATTAAGTGGTAGATGATCGATTAATGTTTTAAGTAGTTGTTCATTCTCTTTTGTTTTTTGTGCAGCTAAAACCTCTTCAGTAATGTCTTGAAAAGTTCCAATAATGCCTATTAACGTATTATTTTGAAATAATGGTTTGCCCGTTGCCATTACCCAAATGTCGTTATTTTTAGCCGTTGTTAATTGTAATTTTTCTTTCCATGGTTCACCGTTTTTAATGCTGCGGTTTACACATTCGGTTATTTTAAGTTGACTATCTCCTGGTTTGTAAAAATCGATGGCTGTTTTCATATTTGGCTCAAAATCGAGTGGAACTTCATGAAGTATTTTTGTCATAGTATTCCAATACAATTCATCGGTTACCGCATTAAATTCCCAACTTCCTATTTTTGCAATTTCGGCTTTTACGTCGACAAGGATTTTTAGTTTACTTAACTCTTGCTGTACTTTTACCATTTCAGAAACATCTTCAACTTGAATAATAGCGCCAATAACATTTTCATCTTCATCAAACCAAGGGCTTAAAATCCATTCTAGCCAAAGTGTTTTACCATTAAAGAATAACGAATCTCTAGCCGGAGCCGTAGAATACCCTAAAAAACACTTCTCAAAATCTGATTTCCAAGAAGAGGCTAGTGAGGGGAAATTTTCTAAAATATTTGTACCAACAGCCTCATTAAAAAAAGGACCATAGTGCTCTTTCCAGCTATCTGAAATATGTACAACCTCAAAATTTAACCCCACATACGAAGTAGGTTTTGGGAGTTGTTTTATCAGGTAATGGCTATTTATTTTTATTTCGTTTTTCAAAATAGGTAATAAATTTCCTACTAAAGTAAAAAGTATTCCGAATACAGGACTAGTATTGTTGTGTATTTGCTGAAAATAGTTGTCATAAGGAGACTTTACGACATTTTAGGTGATATTTTAATTTTTCGCTGGATCAAATGAAGACTTTTTTTTGTCAGAATTTTATTCTTTTGAGTAAAAAATTAAAGGAGTAGTAGTTCATTAAACCTCAAATTCTTACAGTATCTGGGACTAAACCTGTGTAGTCTCCCCCATTTTTAATTACGTCTCTGACTATGGATGAACTAATATATGATTTTCCAGAAGAGGTAAGTAAAAAAACGGTTTCGATTTCTGATAATTTTCGGTTGGTATGGGCTATAGCTTTTTCAAATTCAAAATCACCAGGATTTCTTAAACCTCTTAAAATAAAACTGGCATTTACTTTTTTACAGAAATCTACCGTAAGGCCCTCATAGGTAAGTACCTTAATTTTTGGTTCCTGGGCAAAAGCCTCTCTGATAAAACGTTGCCGATCTTCTAATGAAAACATATATTTTTTATCAGAATTTACGCCGATGGCAATGATAATTTCATCAAAAAGCGTTAAGCCTCTTTGAATAATATCTGAATGGCCTAAAGTAAGCGGATCAAAAGAACCAGGGAAAATTGCACGTTTCATAGATCGACATTTAAATGAGGCAAAATTACTAATTTTTATGCTAAAGCTTCAAGAATGGCATTTTCAAATAGGTCCGGTAACGAAATTCCAGCGGCTCTCGCCTGTTGCGGCAAAATGCTTTCTTCCGTTAGGCCTGGGGTTGTGTTCATTTCAAGCATAAAGGGTTCGTCATCAATAAAAATAAATTCGCTTCTTGAAAAGCCTTTCATTTTTAAAACAGTATAAGCTCTTAAGGCCATTTCTATCACTTTTTTTTGCTGAATTTCTGAAATTCTAGCCGGAGTTATTTCTTTGGATTTGCCTTCATATTTTGCTTGATAGTCAAAAAAATCATTTTCAGACACAATTTCAGTTATGGGTAACACAAGGGTTTCTCCTTTATAGGAGATAACACCGACCGACACCTCAGTGCCATTTAAAAAAGCCTCAATTAAAACTTCATCGTCCTCTACATAGGCATTTTCAATGGCTGTAATTAAACTTTCTTTAGTGTAGACTTTTGAAACACCAAGACTACTACCGGCTTTATTGGCTTTTACAAAACAGGGTAAGCCTACTTTTTGTATAATCGCATCAAGGTCTAATGGGTCTCCTTGGTTTAAATAGTAGGCAATCGCCGATTTAATGCCGTATGGTTTTAGAATACTCAGTAGATCTCTTTTGTTAAATGTAATGGCGGCTTGGTAGGCATTACAGGAAGTTTGTGGAATGCCTAACAACTCAAAATAGGATTGCATAAGTCCATCTTCCCCTGGCGAACCATGTATGGCATTAAAAACGCAATCGAAGGTTATTTTACGACCGTCTACTTCGATGGAGAAATCATTTTTATTTACAGGATATTCTTCATTGGTCTCTGTCACATATACCCATTTTTCTTTAAAAATATGAATGCGAAAAAGTTCAAATTTCTTGGTATTTAGAAATTTATAGACCACATGACCGCTTTTGAGGGATATTTTATACTCACTTGAATAACCACCCATGATTATGGCAATCTTCTTTTTCATACATTGACTTTTAAAAATAAACCTAATTGAAGATCAAAGTAAAGAAAAAACTACTTTGGTTAGGGTGTAAGGTGCATTTATTTTTAGTGCAGCTTAAAGAAAACTACATTTTAATTTATCCTATTCATTTGTTGAAGGTCATTTGTTATCTTTGCCCAATAAGATGATATAAAATGAAAAATTTTTTCAACTTTTTAAAAAGTAAAACGTTCCTAATACAACTAGGCTTGGCTTTGGTCGTTTTAGTGGTCTTTATTTTTGGAGTTTTGCAATGGTTAAATAATTCAACAAATCATGGTGAATTTGTTGAAGTGCCCGATTTAGCTAAATTAACAGTTACTGAAATGCGAAAAGTTATTGATGATGCAGATTTGCGGTATGAAGTGTTAGACTCTGCAAATTACAATCCAGATTTTCCTAGGTTTTCTGTAATAGAGCAAAACCCACCAGCGGGTAACAAAGTAAAACAAAATAGAAAAGTATATGTTACAGTAAACCCATCAGGGTATAAAAAAGTAAGTGTTCCCGACATAATACAAGTAACCTTGCGCAACGCAACGGCAAAACTAAGAGCTGTTGGTTTAGACGTACAACGTGTAACTTATATTGATGAATTTGGGAAAGACATGGTGTATCGCATAAAATATAAAGGGAAATATATTGAAGAAGGGTATAAACTTCCCAAAACATCAAAAGTAGAATTGGTTTGCGGTAATGGGTACGAAAGTGAAGGTTCAAAAGTGAAGTCGGCCTCAGAAGAATAATATATGATCGAAGAAGAAGAAGGTGCTGAGCTAGAAAAAGATGAGCTTTTTGAACACTATAGTGTCACAGCATCCAAAGGGCAAGAACCCTTGCGTGTAGATAAATTTTTGATGAACTTTATCGAAAATGCAGTACGGAACAAAATTCAAAATGCTGCAAGAGAAGGCCATATTTGGGTAAATGATGTGGCGGTAAAGCAAAACTATAAAGTAAAAGCAGGCGATCACGTACGTGTTTTGTTTGAGCATCCTCCACACGAAAACTTATTAGTTCCTGAAGATATTCCTATCAATGTTGTTTATGAAGATCAAGATTTAATGGTCGTGAATAAACCAGCCGGAATGGTCGTACATCCCGGACATGGCAACTATTCTGGAACTTTAATAAATGCCTTGTTGCACCATATTAAAGACTTACCTGTAAACAGAAATGAGCGTCCTGGATTGGTGCATCGAATTGATAAAGATACCTCTGGGCTATTAGTAATTGCGAAGACCGATGTTGCCATGACGCACTTGTCTAAACAGTTTTTTGATAAAACAAGTGAGCGCGAATATGTGGCTTTGGTTTGGGGAAATGTAGAAGATGAGAGTGGCACCATTGAAGGGCACGTAGGTAGACATCCTACGAACCGATTACAGATGTCTGTTTTTCCCGATGGTGACCAAGGGAAAGAGGCCGTAACTCATTACAAAGTTCTTGAGCGTTTAGGCTATGTAACTTTAATTTCTTGTCAATTAGAAACAGGTAGAACACATCAAATTCGTGTGCATTTAAAACACATTGGGCATACCTTATTTAACGACGCACGGTACGGGGGTGAACGAGTGCTGAAAGGAACTACGTTTACGAAATACAAACAGTTTGTAGAAAATGCCTTTAAATTATTACCCAGACAAGCACTACATGCCAAAACCCTAGGTTTTATTCATCCTACCAGCGGAGAATTTATGCGTTTTGATTCTGAAATTCCTGAAGATATGAATGCATGTATCGAAAAATGGCGTCAATATTCTAAAAGCAGCATTTCGGAGGAATAGATTTCTGTAATAGCGGTATTGATTTTAGGTTTATCGATGACCAATTCTTTTTAAAAATCTTTAGTAATTTTAGAATTCGTAATAAAAACATGCCATGTAGTGGCTCATAGAAAAAAGTATCAAAAATGAAAATAGTAATTTCTCCAGCGAAGTCCCTTGATTTTGAAAGTAAATTACCAATACTAGATTATACACAGCCTAATTTTTTAAAGCAAGCTGAGCAACTAAACCGAGTTTTGGCTAAGAAAAAACCAAAGGATCTGTCCAAATTAATGCATATATCAGACCAACTGGCCCAGTTAAATTGGGAGCGAAATCAACAATTTTCGCTGCCGTTTACACCGGAAAATTCAAGAGCAGCAGTGTATGCCTTTAATGGTGATGTGTATCAAGGTCTAGATGCTTTGACCATTTCTAAAGACAAAATAGATAATCTACAAAATAGTCTTCGTATTTTATCAGGACTTTATGGGGTCTTAAAACCTTTAGATTTGATGCAGGCTTATCGTCTAGAAATGGGTACTAGTTTAGGGGTTGGCAAAAATAAAAATTTGTATGAATTTTGGAAAAATGACATCACTAGCTTTTTAAATAACGAATTAAACGAGGGCGAACTATTTGTAAATTTGGCCAGTAACGAATATTTTTCGGCTATTGATGTAAAAAGGCTAAAAGTTCCTGTCATTGCCCCAGTTTTTAAGGATTGGAAAAATGACAAGTTGAAAATAATTAGCTTTTTTGCTAAAAAAGCAAGAGGATCCATGGTGCGTTATATTATCGATACTAAAGCGGAGACTTTAGACGATATAAAAAGCTTTAATTTAGACGGCTACTTATTTAGTCAAGAACATACTCTAAAAGAAAACGAGCCGGTTTTTATCCGGTAGTTGGTTTCAGGCTTTTTAAATTTTCGATCGTAAAACAAGCTATCCATTACTTCTTTTTCTTAATGGCGATTTTCTCTTCAATACTTGGTCTTCTTTTTATTTTTCTTGGTCTTCTTACCCCAAATGAATTATTAGAAATTTTACCTTTACGTGACTTTTTATCTCCTTTTCCCATGAGTTCTTGTTTTAAATAAAAATAAGACTTTTATCGCCAAATCCCAAAACTTACTACGCTTATAAAAACCTAGTTTTGAACTTCAATTGTTTTAACAATTGAATAGTTAAGCATTAAAATACTAACAATATGCAACAAAAATGGTTCAATATGTGTCTTTTTATAATGATGAGCATCTCTTAAAAGTCTTAAATTTGTGCTATCTTTTAAGAGATAAATAAAGAAAGGGATACTGGATTAGCAAGAATCTTAGATGAGCTTAAAATAGACACAAAATTTATGAAGCAATTACAACGATTAGAAGTTTTTAAAAAATCAGTCAATAATAAATTCACTGTTTATAACAGCTTATTTCTGAATTTACCCTATCGCAATATTGAAAATGTTGGAATGGCAATTCCTTTGATGTTAGATCAATGTCAAAAAGGCTTAAAATCAGGAAAAAATCCAAAGGAAATTTTAGAACTTTTTTTTAAAAATTATGTAGACATTGCTTCCGAAAAACAGCGTATTGATTTTATGTTTCGTATTATTCAATACGTGGAGCGTCAAGTGGTATTGTACGATAGTGTTGAAGACGCCGCTTTTCCAAAATTGTACGAACACAGCACTAGTTTAACCATTAAAGATTATTTTGAATTAGTAGATAAAAATAAAAGTTGGGATAAAATAGCGGAGAAATTATCTACGTTTAGTGCACGTATTGTTTTAACAGCACACCCAACACAATTTTACACCCCAGCAGTTTTAGATATTATCGCTGAGCTTAGAAGCCTTATTTTAGAAGATAAAATAGACGAAATTGATGTTACCTTACAGCAATTAGGACTTACCTCACTTATTAATTCTAAAAAGCCAACACCCTTAGACGAGGCTAAGAATATTATCTACATTCTAAGAAACGTCTATTATGAAGCTGTAGGAGAGCTTTATGCCTATCTCAAACGAAATATTAATACTTCAGAATTCGAGAATTATAACATTATGAAATTAGGGTTCTGGCCCGGTGGTGATCGCGATGGAAACCCTTTTGTTACCGCTGATGTCACCAGTGATGTTGCGGATGAGCTGCGCGTTACTTTAATGAAATGCTATTATAATGATCTAAAAAAATTACAACAAAAATTAACGTTTACGGACCTGCAGGATGAAATTAATCAATTGCGATCAGATTTATATACGGCTATGTTTAACCCCAAAAAACACGTGGGGTATAAAGATATCATAAGGCCTTTACAGCATATCAGACAAATTTTAATAGATAAATATCACGAATTGTATTTAGAGGATTTAGATTTTTTTATTGACAAGGTGAACATTTTTAAAACTCATTTTGCCACTTTAGATATTCGCCAAGATCATAGCATGCACATTCGGGTGATGACCGAGATATTAAAGAAACATAGCTTCATAAAAAGCGATTTGTCTGAACTAAGTAATGAAGCTTTAACGGAACTTTTGCTGCATCAAGAGTTCAAATTGTCTGCAGACGATTTCGATGATGAGATCACGAAAGATACGCTTAAAAATATTGCGCAGCTAAAGTCCATTCAGGAAAAAAACGGCGAAGAAGGTTGCAATCGCTATATTATAAGTAATTCTGAGGATGTTTTTTCTGTTTTATTTGTTTTTGCTTTATTTAAATGGACAGGTTGGAAATCTGATGAAATTACCTTTGACATCGTTCCACTTTTTGAAACCATGATAGGTATGGAAAGTGCAGCGCATACCATGCAACAACTCTTTGATATGCCGGCTTATAAATCTCATGTAGATCAAAGAGGTACAAAGCAAACCATAATGCTTGGCTTTTCTGACGGCACTAAAGACGGTGGTTATTTAAAGGCCAATTGGTCTATTTTAAAAACAAAAGAAAGTTTATCGAACGTATGTTTAAAAAACGGGGTCAAAGCCATCTTTTTTGATGGTCGTGGTGGACCACCAGCTCGTGGTGGTGGTAAAACTCATCGATTTTATGCCTCACAAACCAAGGAAATCGCCAATAACGAAATCCAATTAACCATTCAGGGTCAAACCATAACGAGTACTTACGGGACTAAAGAACAGTTTGTCTATAATTGTGAGCAATTGCTTACTGCCGGTTTGTCTAATGATTTTTTCGAAGAAGAGAATATCATTACACCGAACGAACGAAGTTTAATTGAAAAACTTTCTGATCTTAGTTTTGAAAAATATGATGCTTTAAAACATCATGATAAATTTATGCCTTACCTAGAAAATATGAGTACGCTTAAATACTATACCAAGGCAAATATCGGCAGTCGTCCAGGCAAAAGGGGAAACAAGGCAAAGCTAGAACTTTCGGATCTTAGAGCTATTTCATTCGTGGGATCATGGAGTCAATTAAAGCAAAATGTGCCGGGCTATTTTGGTTTGGGTACAGCCATAAAAACGTTAAAAGATCAAGGTCAACTGGAAGAGGTAAAATCTTTATATAAAAAAGTACCTTACTTTAGAACTTTGATGTCGAATAGTATGATGTCTTTGTCTAAGTGTTATTTTGAATTGACCAGTTATATGAAAGAGGATAAAGAATACGGTGAATTCTGGACCATTCTTCATAATGAATATCAGTTATCTAAGGAAATGTTGTTGCTTATTTCAGATATGAATATTTTAATGGAAAAAGAGGCCATTTCTCGTGAATCTATAAAGATCAGAGAGAACATTGTTTTACCGCTTTTGGTAATTCAACAATATGCACTTCAGAAAATAGGGGAGGACTCTTCGTTTAAAGAATTGTATGAAAAAATTGTAACACGTTCGCTGTATGGTAATATTAATGCTAGTCGAAATTCGGCTTAATATAATTCTATTTTAAAAAGCGATTGTGCCAATTTAAAATATTTAGTTGAAGCTGCCTTTTATGCAGACCAGTCGGCCGCTCTTTTTTAATGGAGCTGATATGATGCCATAACCATATTTTAAATGCCAAGACAAAAACCTGTAGGTTTCATTTTAAAAGTTAGGGAAAAAATTAAGTCAAAATTATGAGTACTTGTTAAGTGGCCAGACCGCTACGAAAAGCTTTGCTGACTACCTTCCTGTAGAGGGTCGAACTCTATAACCGAAATGTTAAAAAAGATATTCGAACATACGCATCCTTACGAGCCTTTTTTATTTAAAGAAGCTACAAAACTTATTGTTGGGACATTACCTCCACCAAGATTTACAACAGGCATTTTAAAAGAAGGCGATGTTAATTTTTGTTATGGCAGCAAAGACGGACAGCTTTGGCCTATTTTAGACAAAATTTTCAATCTAAAATTAGCGTATGAAACTACCGATAGAGCCATATTACAGCGAAAAAAATTTTTAACAGAACAAAAGATTGGTGTCTGTGATATCGTTTCTCGTGCAGAACGTTCAAAGATTGATGCATCGGACTTAGGCATGGAAAATGTGGTTTTGAGGGACCTCATAGCCTATTTGAAAATGTATAAAAACGTGGATACCTTACTTTTTACCGGTGGTAATAGTAAAAACGGGCCAGAGTATTTTTTCCGAAAGCACCTAAAAGATTATCATCTAAAATTAAGCTTAATTTCTAGTGATGTACCTAGAATACATTCTTTTGAATTAGACGATAGACTCATAAAAACGGTCTCCTTAACAGCGCCTTCCGGAGCAGCAAATAGAGCTGTTGGAGGTTTAGAAGCATACAAAATAATGAAAGGCAAAAACCCGGAAATCAATACACTTGATTTTCGGGTTTTGCAATATGCTCAGTTCTTTAAAAATTAAATTATTCTTTGTTTTGTTGCTTTTTTATCGTGTCCTTTTCAATATCAAACTTGTTGGTGTCTATATCGGTGTTCCCTGTTGGGTTTGTAGGATTTGTTTGTTGTGTTTTTCTTCTTAACTTTTTATCTTCAATTATTCCCATGATTCTTATGTTTTTTGGTTCACTCTTAAGATAAGAGTTAACACTTAAAAAAACAGTTAAAGGTCTTATAAAGCTTTGTTAGCAAACGTTAAAGCGCTAGGTTCTTTATCAATAAAGCACATAAAAACAAGCTTACTCCTTATTTTTCTTAATTTTTACGATTTGTAAAACGCTTATCCGAATGAGTAAAAGAAAGGGAAATCCGTGCATGAGTACATCAAACCAATCTTGTATTTCCATACCAGTCGCGCCGCCAGCAATCCATTTTATTTTTCCCCATAAATGCGGTTCTGGAAAAAAGGGAGCTAAACCAAGGCTAAGGCATAATACAACTACGAACTTCCAGTTATTTAAAAATTCTTTCATTGTTCGTTTCTTATCTTGTGAATAAAGGTTGAGGTTTGATCCACACCATTATCGGTTAAATGCTTAATAAATGCTGATCCGATAATAGCACCTTTGGCATAGGTTGTAGCCTGGTTAAAAGTTGCAGCATCTTTAATTCCAAAACCTACTATTTGAGGATTTTTTAGCGCTAAAGAATCAATTCGTTTAAAATACTCCGTTTGAGCTTCACCAAATCCTGACTTGGAACCTGTAACACTGGCCGAACTTACCATGTAAATAAAAGCGTCAGAGGCGGCATCTATTTGCCTGATACGTTCGTCACTGGTTTGTGGAGTGATTAAAAAAATAAATTTCAAATTAAATTTATCAAAAATAGCTTTGTATTCATCTTCGTAAACCGCCAAGGGTAGGTCTGGAAGAATTAATCCGTCGATCCCTATTTCTTGACATTTTTTACAGAAGGCTTCGACACCATATTGCAACACGGGATTAAAATAACCCATCATTATCAAAGGAATACGAACTGATTTTCTAATATCTTTTAATTGTTCAAAAACTAAATTAGTGGTCATTCCATTTTTTAATGCGGCTGTAGAACTCTCTTGAATTGTTGGGCCATCGGCTAAAGGATCACTAAAGGGTAATCCTATCTCTACCATATCAACACCATTAGCTTCTAAATCCTGAATGATTTTTACGGTATCGGTTAGTGATGGATACCCAGCTGTAAAATATATAGAAAGGAGTTTTTTATCCTCCTGCATTTTTTTGTTTATTCTGTTCATTTTGAAAGTACTAAGGATTAAGTGCAACGTACCGAGTAAAAATAATAATAATGCTATTTCATACCTGCTACTCAGTATGCGCCACTATTTTACAACTTAAAATATTTTATATAGTTATCTAAATCTTTATCGCCACGACCCGACAAACTAATGACTACTACATCATCAGGCTTAAAGGTTTTATGCTGAAAAATTGCTAGCGCATGGCTCGTTTCTATCGCAGGGATAATTCCTTCTAATTGTGTTAATTCTAATCCAGCCACCATGGCTTCATCATCGGTAGCAGAATAGAATTCTCCACGGCCAGAAGTGTATAAGTGTGCATGCATAGGGCCAACGCCAGGATAATCTAATCCAGCAGAAATAGAGTAGGGTTCGGTTATTTGTCCGTCGCCAGTTTGCATCAACAAAGTTTTACAGCCATGAATAACCCCTTGCTTACCTAAAACTGACGTGGCAGCACTTTCACCAGTATCAATACCTTTGCCTGCGGCTTCTACCGCAATAATTCCGACTTCTGGCTCATGTAAAAAGTGATAATAGGTGCCTGCAGCATTACTTCCGCCACCAATACAAGCAATCACATAATCTGGATGTTCACGACCTTCCTTTTCTTTTAACTGCCATTTTATTTCTTCGGATATGACCGATTGAAAGCGTGTCACCATATCTGGGTAAGGGTGTGGACCAATGGCCGACCCTATGATGTAATGCGTGTCTACCGGGTTATTGATCCAATCGCGAATAGCTTCATTCGTAGCATCCTTTAAAGTTCTACTTCCGGATAAGGCTGGCCGTACTTCAGCACCTAACATTTTCATGCGAGCTACATTTGGGGCTTGCCGTGCAATATCAATTTCACCCATATACACGACACATTTCATACCCATTAAAGCACAAACTGTTGCTGTTGCCACGCCATGTTGCCCTGCTCCGGTTTCAGCAATAATTCTGGTTTTATTTAATTTTTTGGCCATTAAAATCTGACCAATGGTATTGTTTATTTTATGTGCGCCAGTATGGTTTAAGTCTTCGCGCTTTAAATACACTTTGGTATTGTACTTTTCCGATAAGCGTTTGGCAAAATAAAGTGGCGAAGGCCTGCCCACATAATCTTTTAAAAGTTGATCGAACTCTGTTTTAAAATCAGGTTCCGACATTATTTTCAGGTAGTTTTGACGTAATTCTTCCACATTGGGGTATAGCATCTCCGGAATGAATGCTCCGCCAAACTCTCCGTAATATCCTTTTTCAGTTGCGTTATAATTCATAGTCTTTTCTTTTTTCTTTTTCTTTTTTCTTTTTTTTAACTCGAAAACTCAGGATCTTACCTAAGATTCGTCCTATAGGTGCAATGTGCTTTTTAATTCTTTTAATTTATCAATATCTTTTAAGCCTGGTTGTAGTTCAAATTTACTATTCACATCAATAGCATGGCAATATTTTGAAGTAGGGATTTTAAAAAATAATTTTAAATCTTTTACTTCTTCTAAGCCAATTCCTCCGCTTAAAAAATAAGGTTTTTTAGAAGGGTATTTTTTTAAGATAGTCCAATCAAAAGTAACCCCATTGCCTCCGGGTAATTTTCCTTTAGTGTCAAAAAGATAAAAATCACATACCTTTTCATAAGGAGCTAAGAGGCTGAAATCAAATTCATCTAAAACAGAAAATACCTTAATGATGTCTATATTTTTTGTTTTTTCCCTTAGTTCTTGACAAAACTCAGGCGATTCTTTTCCATGCAATTGAACGGCTACAAGTTCAAAATTTTTTATTTTTTCAATTATTTCAGCAATCGAAGCATCCACAAAAACACCTACTTTTTTAATTCGGTGTGGAATTGCATCAAGCGTACCTTTATAATTTCTTTTCGAATTTTCCCAAAATATAAATCCTAAATAATCGGGGTGTAAAGCAGCGACATGAGCCGTATTTAAATTCATGCCACATATTTTTAGTTTTAAAGCATGCTGCTCTAAAGTTGTGGGCTTTTCATGTTTAACGGTATAGTTATAAGCTGCCATAGTTACACATCAGCGTTTAATTGCTCAATAAAATGTTTAGCGCTTTGGCCGGGATGATCGGTTTTCATAAAATTCTCACCAATTAAAAAACCTTGATATCCGTAGGTTTTCAATTCTTTTATCGCTTCTATACTGCCAATACCACTTTCTGAGACCTTTACAAAATCTGCAGGAATTAATGAGGATAATGATTTGCTGGTGTTCAAGGAAACCTCAAAAGTTTTTAAATTTCGATTGTTAACCCCTAACAGATCTAAACTAGGCATAATTGATTTTTGTAATTCGGCTTCATCATGTACTTCTAAGAGGACATTTAATTGCATGCTTTTTGCAAAATTAGATAGTTCTTTTATTTCTTGTCGTGTTAATACGGCAGCAATAAGTAAAATAACATCAGCCCCATAGGCTTTTGCTTCTAATATTTGATATTCGTCGATGATAAATTCTTTGCGTAATAATGGAAATTTAGTAACAGCTCTTGCTAACAATAAATCATCTAAAGAACCACCAAAATACTTAGCGTCTGTTAACACCGACATGCCGCAAACGCCTGCATGTTCATATCCGGTAGCCACATCTTGAACATTTAAACCTTGGTTTATTTCCGACTTCGAAGGCGAACGTCTTTTATGCTCTGCAATAATTCCAGTGCTGCTAGTGCCTAGGGCACTTACCAAAGAATTTTCTGGCCTATCAAACAATACAGATTGTTCTAATTGCTTTATCGGAATTAAAGACTTTCGTAAAGAAACTTCTATACGTTTATCAGCTACTATTTTTTCTAATATATCCATTTTTATCGTTGCTCGTTGTTTTGTGACGGTTGTGAAAGCCCTGCTTTTTAAAGCGTGTTTCAAGATTAGGGTTTAAAAGCTACTTGCCTTACTGTAAAATGTACTATGTATTACACACTCAATCCTTGTAATTTTTTTAAGGACTCTAAGGCCTTACCACTTAAAAGCGATTCTTTTGCTTTTTCAAAACCGGCTTTTGGACTGCTATTTTCAACCGTTGCAATGGCGATACCTGCGTTGGCACAAACTACATTATTTTGTGCCTCTGTACCTTTTCTTTGAAGAATATTCAAGAAAATTTGTGCGGACTCTTGAATGCTCACTCCACCAGAAATTTCTTTCATAGTAACGGCTTTCACACCAAAATCGGACGGTTTAAGCATGCCTTCATTGTTGTTCGATATGGTTTTGGTATTTCCAGTTAGGGATATCTCATCATAACCGTCTAAGGCATGAAGCACCGTAAAATTCTTATTTGTATTCTGATATAAGTATCCATACATTCTAGCCAACTCTAAATTAAAAACACCTACGATTTGGTTTTTTGGAAAAGCAGGGTTGACCATGGGGCCTAACATGTTAAAAAATGTTTTTACCCCCAATTCTTTTCGAATAGGAGCAACATTTTTCATGGCGGGGTGAAATAGTGGTGCATGTAGAACACAAATGCCAGCTTGATCAATGGTCTTCTCTAGAAAATCGGCATTGCTACTAAATTTAATACCTAAAAACTCCATCACATTGCTACTGCCACAAGTTGACGAAACGCCGTAGTTTCCGTGTTTTGTTACTTTAATGCCAGCTCCGGCAGTCACAAATGACGCTAAGGTTGAAATATTAAAGGTATCTTTCCCATCACCACCCGTACCACATAAGTCTATAGGATTGTAAGCTGATAAATCAACGGCAATACATAATTCTAGTAAAGCATCTCTAAAGCCTTCAAGTTCAGCAATCGTTACACTGCGCATCATGTATACGGTTAAAAATGCTGCAATTTGACTTGTGTTGTAATCTCCGTTGGCCATATTCACTAGAATCTGTTTAGCATCTTCTTTAGCTAATACATCGTGATTAATAAGCCGGTTTAATGTGTCTTTCATAAGCCCTTCCTAAGCTCCCCGAAGAGGAGGAATTTATTACGTTAATTATTTTTTATATCATTTAATTTTACGCCTAAATAGAAAAATATTCTGATTTTATTTTTATCCACAAGATTAGAGAATTCCCCCTTTTGGGGTTAGGGGGCTCTTCACCCAATTTTCTAACATTCTTTTTCCGTCTGGTGTTAGAACAGATTCGGGATGAAATTGAACAGCAGAAATAGCATATTCTTTATGTCTTAGCGACATAATTTGTCCATTGGCATCCAAAGATGTTACTTCTAAAACCTCCGGAAAATCATCCGGATTAACCACCCATGAATGGTAACGACCTACTTCAATTTCTTTTGGGATTCCTTGAAATAAAATATCGTCTTTGACAATGTTAATTTGGGTTGCAATGCCGTGATATACCTGTTTTAAATTAATCAAGGAGCCACCAAAAACTTCCGCAATTGCTTGTTGTCCTAAGCATACACCTAGTATTTTTTTAGTGGATGCATACTGTTTAATAATCGCTTTTAATAAACCTGCTTCATCTGGAATTCCAGGTCCGGGAGATAAAACAATACGTTCAAATGTATCCACCTCGTCTAGGCTTAATTGATCGTTTCTTTTTACGACAACTTCGCAATTCAAATCTTCTAAATAGTGAACTAGATTATAGGTAAAACTATCGTAATTGTCTATGACCAATACAGGAGACCTACCTTGGCTCTTTGACTGGGCTAAACGCTTATCTGTTACTGCTTTTTTTGTATTCATTAATTTTGTTGTTAAAATGCACCCTTAAGGGTTTGAAGATTATATCTCTTCTGCTATTTCAAGGGCTTTTGTTAAAGCGCCTAACTTATTATATGTTTCCTGTAATTCTTCTTCTGCATTGGAGGCGGCTACGATACCTGCACCTGCTTGATAATGGAGTTGGTGATTTTTACTTAAAAAAGTTCTAATCATAATGGCGTGGTTAAAGTTTCCTTTAAAATCCATAAAACCTATAGCTCCACCATAATAACCTCTACTTGTTTTTTCGTATTGCTCTATCAATTGCATCGCCCTATGTTTTGGTGCGCCACTCAATGTTCCTGCAGGAAAAGTATCGGCTACGACTTTCATCGTCGGAATGTTTTTTTTCTTTTTTCCAACCACTTTTGAGACTAAATGAATGACATGCGAAAAAAATTGAACTTCTCGGTAATTCGTTACTTTAACCATGCTACCATTACGGCTCAGGTCGTTTCGTGCCAAATCTACCAGCATTACATGCTCGCTATTTTCTTTATCGTCTTCAGATAGTTGTTTAGCTAGAATCGTATCTTGTTCGTCATTTCCGGTGCGTTTAAATGTCCCAGCAATAGGATGTATTTCTGCCATCCCATCCTTCACTATTAATTGAGCCTCGGGTGAACTACCAAATATTTTAAAGTCGCCATAATCAAAATAAAAAAGATACGGGGAAGGGTTTATGGAGCGCAAAGCACGATACACATTAAATTCATCTCCCTTAAAGTTCTGAGAAAATCTCCGTGACAATACTAATTGAAAAACATCGCCTCGTTGACAGTGTTTTTTAGCTAATTGAACATGTTCTTTATATTCGTCATCCTTTAAGTTAGAAGCAACCTTGCCATCCAAACTAAAATTGTAAGATGCAAAGTTTTTTACATTTAAAATTTGTTCTATTTCTGAAATATTACTTTCAGATTCGTAACAGTTTGAAAAAATATAGGCTTCATTTTTAAAGTGATTGATCGCTATGATATTTTTGTATACGGCATAATAAATATCAGGAATGGCAACAGAATCAGTTTTTTTTGTCACTTGTACATCCTCAAAATAGCGCACGGCGTCATAGGCCATATAGCCAAACAATCCGTTTTCTATAAACTTAAAGTCGTTATCCTCCGCTTTAAATCTTTTACTGAAATTTTCTATAAGCGCAATAACATCTGTGGTCGTATCAATGGCTAATTCTTCAACAGAATCGTCAGGAAATTGCTGGGTGATGACTTCATTCTCTACTTTTATGTACGCAATAGGATTGCAACAGATATAGGAAAAACTATTATCGTTGGTGTGGTAATCACTACCTTCCAGTAAAATACTGTTGGGGAAACGATCTCGAATTTTAAGATAAACACTAACGGGCGTGATGGTGTCTGCCAATATTTTTTTGAAATGTGTTTTTAATTGGTATGTCATTTTAATGCTTTAAAATAAGTAAGGCTTGTCGTGATGACAAGCCTTATATAATTATATACAATGGTGCTATGCTCACGGTTTTTGTCGTAAGGTATTCCACCACCAAGTATTTACAGTTAAATTTTTCATTGACCACAAAGATAGAAATCATTTTTCAGAATACAAACAGGAAGTTATAAAAAAATAAACCCCACAAGAAAATTAAGTTCGCAGTGGGGTCTTTATGTTTGTCTTTAATTTTTAGTTGAACTAAAATTCTAAATCCACAACTAAATCGAATTCATCGTAAATAGCTTTGTCTTTTAAGGTGTCTGTAAAATTTGAAGACCCGTACTTAATATTATAATCCGTTCTATCAACCTTTAAAGTAGCCGTAGCCTTACTCCCATACACCGATAAATCAAAGGTAACTGCCTTGGTGATTCCTTTAATGGTTAAGTCGCCAGTAACTTCGTATGAATTTTTCCCCTCTGCTTTTACATTGGTAAAAACTAATTTTGAAGTTGCATGATTAGCTGTTCCAAAAAAATCATCGGCATTTAAATGCCCTTCTAATTTTTCTTTTCCTTCACCGGCTTTTAAATCCTCGACAGTGATACTAGACATATCTACCATAAATTCCCCACCAGTTAATTTATCACCGTCAAACATAAGTGTTCCTGATTTTAGGTCTATTTTACCATAGTGAGAACCTGCAAATTTATAGCCTTTCCAGGTTACGGTACTGCTTTCTGTTTTTACTTCTTTTTTCTCTCCATCAATAGGAGTTGTTGCAAATGCTGTAGCACCAAATACTAGTGCAAAAACGAAACTTAAATTGTTCTTTTTCATGTTTTTAATATTTATTGTTTGTGTTTAAGTATTTATAATTAAAATTTGTCTAAAAGTGTATTTAATAAGCTTAAGTCATCTTCGTTAAACTCATGAAGTATACTTTCTTCTGCTTCTTTCATCGCCTGATCCATACGGAGCAAAACTTTTTCACCTGTTGGGGTCATAGTAATTTCTACTTTTCTCCTATTACTTTCGCAAGTTTCTCTTTCTACAAAACCTTTTAAAATAAGCTTATCCACTAATCGTGTAGTATTGCTCATTTTCGTAACCATTCGATTATTTAAGGTACTTAGGTTGGCAGGCTTCCCTTTTTGACCTCGTAAAATTCGAAGCACATTAAATTGTTGTAGTGAAACATCATAAGGTTTTAAGGCATTTGTTATGACCTCATTTATTTTGTTTTCAACCAAGCTTAAATGAATTATCGTCCTTTGTTTTAAAGGAATTTCTTTTTCAGTTTTTATGGTTTTTTCTACATTCATGTTAATACAACAATTGTATATACAAATGTAATTCGATTTTTTTGTGTTACCCTAAAGTTTGGTATTAATTTTTTGTTAATTTTTTTACAGTTTTTAAATCACCTGATAGCGTATAAGGCATTTTGAAAATAATGACTTATTTTTGAGGATAAAAGTTTTTAATATGGCAGATTTATTACAAGAAGATTGGGCAGCGCAACTAAAGAATGAAACGAATGCGTTTCTTTTAGACGTGAGAACAGCAGAAGAAGTAGCAGAAGGATATATACCCAATGCTACCAATATAGATATTCATTTAGGGCAAGGTTTTATAAATGAAATTGAGAAATTAGATAAGTCAAAAACTTACTTTGTGTATTGTCGATCTGGAGCTCGTAGTGGTCAGGCTTGTGCTATTATGAACAGCCTTGGTTTTGAAAATGCTTATAATTTAGTTGGTGGCTTTATGAATTGGGAAGGTGAGGTTGCTCAGTAATCAGTTTTATCTTTAATCAGGATAGTAAAAATTGTGGAACTTGCTTTCTATTTTTAATCAAAACAGCGAAACCCAAATTAGGTGCTACCAACCATTAGAAACCGGAAATCAACATGCGAGAAGATTTTCTTCATTTTATCTGGAAATATAAAAAAATCAGAAAAGCACCTCTGGTGAGCTCGCAAAATGAGACGATCGAAATTCTATCAGAAGGGACGCATAACCATTTGTCTGGGCCCGATTTTTTCAATGCCAAAATAAAAATTAATGAACAATTGTGGGCTGGCAACGTGGAAATTCACAATAAATCATCTGATTGGTATGCACACGGTCATGAAAGTGATCAAAACTATGACAATGTAATTCTGCATGTTGTTTGGGATGATGATGTAGCTATTTTTAGAAAAGGCAATTCACAAATTTCTACACTCGAACTTAAAGGATATGTGTCAAAAGAAGTATTTGAAGCCTATCAAAAACTTTTTGAATCGCGCACCAATAAGTTTATTAATTGTCAAAATGAAATTAGCAGCGTAAACGATTTTATTTTTAAAAATTGGTTAGAACGACTATTTTTTGAGCGTTTGGAACAAAAATCGAATGCTGTTGCCCAATTATTAGTACGGTATAATAACGATTGGGAACAAGTCTTGTTTTCACTTTTATTAAGAAACTTTGGCCTAAAGATAAATGGTGAATCGTTTCAAAGTTTAAGCGAAAGTTTGCCGTTTAACATCGTTCGAAAAATAGGGGATAATGCCTTGCAACTTGAAGCTGCTTTTTTCGGGATGGTTGGCTTTTTAGAAAGCGATGAAATTTTAGATGCTTACTACCTTCATCTAAGAAAGGAATATCAATACCTAGCACACAAATTTAAATTAAACAATCAAACTGTTCAGAAGCCAGAATTTTTTAAATTAAGACCCTCCAATTTTCCGACACTGCGTTTGGCGCAAATTGCTAATTTGTATTCAAAAAATCAAAATCTGTTCCGTAAAATTATAGATGCCCAAAGCTTAGATGCTATTTATGAAGTTTTTGATGTTCAAGCGAGTGAATATTGGAACAGTCATTTTACCTTTGGAAGAGAATCTAAAAAAAGCCCAAAAAAACTTACTAAAAATTTTATTGAACTCCTCCTTATAAATACCATACTCCCTTTAAAATTTCAATATACCAAGCATTTCAACACCGAAGAAGAGCCTTCTATCCTCGAGATTATCGCAAGTATTAAAAATGAAAGAAATAGTATCATTGATAATTTTTTGTCTTTAGGGCTGGGTATAGCAAATGCCATGGAAAGTCAGGCTGTTTTGCAGCTGTATAACAACTACTGCTCTAAAAATAATTGTTTACATTGTGCCGTTGGGCATCATTTATTAAAAGGAAATACTTAATTTTAGGCTATGAATATTTTCTATCAGGCACTATATTTTTTTCAAAAGCGGGGATTTGAGGTGTGTAGACGTATTGCCGAGCGTATGGGAATCAGAGCGAGAGTGGTTAGAACTTCTTTTATTTATCTTGCTTTTGTTACTTTAGGCTTTGGTTTTGCCTTGTATTTGTTTGTTGCTTTCTGGTTAAAAATAAAAGATTTGGTACATACCAAAAGAACCTCCGTGTTTGACTTGTAAAAAATGATAAAACTCTTTAAATCTAGAATATATTTAGCCGTTTTTTTGATGATAGCTGTTTTGCTCTTGGGAGTTTTCGGCTACCGAATTATTTCAAATTTCGACTGGATTGATGCGATTTTTATGACCATCATTACGGTGACTACCGTTGGTTTTTCGGAAGTGAGACCCTTAGATGCCACTTCAAAACTATTTACTGTTGTTTTGATTATCTTAAGCGTTTTTATCTTTGCGTATGCCATATCGGTGATTACAGAATATATTTTAGGTAGAAATTCATTACAATTACTAAAAAAGAAAAAAGTGAAAAACACAATAAATAATTTAAAAAACCATGTGCTTATTTGTGGTTTTGGACGTAATGGCCTACAAGCATCGGAGCGTTTAAAAGCCTACAAAAAACCATTTGTAGTTATTGAGAAAGATAAGAGCATCATAGAAAGGTATGAAGATGACATTCTATTTGTGGAAGGTGATGCTAATGAGGATGATGTTTTAATGCAGGCAGGTATAGCAAACGCGCAGTATTTAATTACCGCATTACCAGATGATGCCACTAATTTATTTGTAGTGCTATCAGCGAGACAACTAAATAAAAATTTATTTATTATTAGCCGTGCATCATTAGCCAATTCTCAGAAGAAATTACTTTTGGCAGGCGCGAATAAGGTAATTATGCCAGATAAAATTGGTGGAGACCATATGGCATCACTTGTAGTGATGCCCGATTTAATTACGTTTATGGATAAATTGTCGATGGAAGGCGAGCATACAACGAACTTAGAAGAAGTAGCTATAGAAGATTTTGTGGATCAATTAGATTGTAATTCCCTTCGGGATTTAGATTTGCGAAATAGAACCGGATGTACCATTATTGGGTATATAGAACCAAATGGCAACTATATCATTAATCCGGAAGCCGATTTAAAATTAGAACTCAAGAGTAAAGTAATTGTCTTAGGAAGGCCAGAGCAAATTCGAAAATTAAATGAAATGTTTCGGATAGTTTAAGGGTCTTTCATAAATAAAATTTGATACCACTTTTTTTTTTTAGATATTGCCTAACAATTAATCAAATAAAACTTACGCAACCAACATTATGAAGAAATTAATTTACTTCGTTTCTCTACTCATTTCCTTTTCTGTTTTCTCTCAAGACCTTAAAGTAGAAGGAAAAGTTTTCAATCCTTCGAACGCTATCAATGATGGCGTTATAGATTTAGAAGTATCAGGTGGGGAAGAACCTTATACTTTTAAATGGACGAACCAAAATACCCCGTTAAGCTCTAAAAGGGCCACAGGCTTAGTCGAAGGTGTTCCTTATGATGTCGTTATTACAGATGCCAATGGGCAAAGTGTAAGCAAGTCTTTTAAAGTTAAGGCAGAAGCAATTACTGAAATTTTTAACGGCACCATGACGCCTGCGGTAAGTGCTTTAGGCTCTGTTTTGTTTTGGGATCCTTTTGCTGCAATAGGTATCTATGATCCTGTAGTTTATGCCGATGTAAAAAGAGTAGGAGTACCGGATTGGTCTCCTGATATGAATGATAAATTTACCCTTACAAAATGGATTAAGTCAGAAGGTTCAAAAGTTAAAAAGGGAGAGCAAATAGCCGTTATTACCAATAGTGCCGGAGAAGAAATTGGCATTAACGCTTTAGCGAGTGGAGCATTAAAGCATTTAACTGCTGAAGGTAAAGTAATTTACAATTCAGAGAACAAAGAACATATTATTGAACAAGGCGCTCACTTTTTAGCCTCTATTAAATATGATGATCCTGAAGTTGTCATACACCCAAATGGTGATCCAGTGACGAAGCCTATCTCGTTCATTGTAATTTGGTTGGTGCTAGGGGCTACCTTTTTTACCTTTAGGATGGGCTTTATAAATATTCGTGGCTTTGGTCATGCCATTGATTTGGCGCGAGGAAAGTATGATGATCCCAATGCACCGGGTCAAGTTACGCATTTTCAAGCCTTGGCTACCGCAGTGTCAGGTACTGTGGGTCTAGGTAATATCGCAGGGGTCGCTGTTGCTGTTTCTTTAGGTGGAGCAGGAGCTACATTCTGGATGATTGTTTGCGGGTTTTTAGGTATGTCTTCAAAATTTGTAGAATGTACTTTAGGTGTAAAGTATAGAGATATTTTGCCAGATGGTCGTGTATTTGGTGGTCCAATGAACTATTTGCGCTATGGTCTTGAAAAAAGAAATATGAAAGGTTTTGGTAAAGTGCTTGCAGGTTTATTCGCAGTATTAGCCGTTGGAGCTTCTTTCGGAGGTGGAAATATGTTCCAAGCAAATCAATCTTTCGAGCAGCTTGCGGGTCAGTTTCCTGTTTTGGCAGGCAACGGATTTTGGTTTGGTATTGTCACTGCCATTTTAGTCGGTGTTGTTATTATAGGGGGTATTAATAGTATTGCAAATGTAACGGGTAAAATTGTACCCATTATGGCTTCTATTTATATTATTGCTGCCTTAGCGGTGATTGTAATGAATATTGAAAATATTGGCCCAGCATTTTCCGCAATTTGGAATGGTGCTTTTAGTCCGTCTGCATTGAAAGGAGGTATCATTGGAGTGCTCGTCATAGGTTTTCAGCGAGCCGCATTCTCCAATGAGGCCGGAGTAGGCTCTGCGGCGATTGCACATAGTACCGCAAAAACAAACAACCCTCCCTCGGAAGGTTTTGTAGCGCTTTTAGAGCCTTTTATTGATACTGTTGTGGTTTGTACCCTGACGGCACTTGTCTTAATTTTTACAGGGATGCATGAGGTAGAAGGCATGGCGGGAGCTCAATTAACATCCGACGCATTTGGAAGTCAAATTTCTTGGTTCCCATATGTGTTGGCTTTAGCCGTGTTCTTATTTGCCTTTTCTACCATGATTTCTTGGTCGTACTACGGTATGAGAGCTTGGACCTATTTATTTGGTAAGAGCAAAAAAACTGAGTTTATTTATAAAATGGTTTTCTTAGTATTCGTGGTTATTGGAGCTTCGGTAAGTTTAGGCGCGGTATTAGACTTTTCTGACATGATGATTTTAGCCATGTCTTTCCCTAATATTATTGGATTGTATATCATGTCTGGAGAAGTTAAAAAAGATTTAAAAGACTATTTTTCTAAGTTAAAATCTAACCAGTTATTTAAAAGACAAATAGAGTCTAAATAAAATAACCTAATGAAAAAATATAAATCCCACGTTAAGTTCAATACACAAGAACAGCGTGGGATTTTATATTTACTACTTAGTATCGTAACGCTTCAAGTTGCTTATTTTTTATACAAGTCTAGCGTTTCTTCGGATTTAAAGGTTGTTGGTACTTTTGTAAATAAAGAACAGCAACATCAAATTAACCTTTTAAAGCAGCGAAGGCTTACAAAGGATACACTACAATTATTTCCTTTTAATCCTAACTATATAAACGATGCTAAAGGCTATACTTTGGGTATGTCTTTAGAAGAGCTTGATCGATTACACAAATTTAGAAAAGCAAATCGCTATGTTAATTCTAAAGCGGAATTCCAGAAGGTAACTTTGGTCTCCGATTCGCTGCTTGATGTCATGGCACCTTATTTTAAATTTCCAGATTGGGTGACTCCTTCTTTAAATAACCATCCCACGAATACAGGAAAAAAGAAGGCTGGTACGCTTCAAAAATCAGTCCTAGTGGTGAAGCAGGACTTAAATACTGCTACGACAGCAGACCTAAAAAAAATAAAAGGAATCGGTGATAAATTATCCGAAAGGATAATCAAATTTAGAGATAGGTTAGGTGGTTTTCTGGTAGATGAACAGCTATATGATGTCTATGGCTTAGCACCAGAAGTTGCAAAAAGTGCACTTGAAAAATTCACGGTGATGCATCAGCCGACAGTGCTAAAAATAAATTTGAATACTTGTTCATCTTCCGAATTGTCAAAATTAATATATATCAATTATGTGCTTTCTGAAAAAATTATTCGTTATCGAAATACGGTTGGCGTTTTTCAATCTTTTGAGGAATTAAAAAAAATAGAGGGTTTTCCTTCGGAAAAAATCAATAGAATATCTTTATATTTGTCTTTATAAAAAAAAGCTATGAAATTGGCCCGAATAAAAGGTGACTTTGCCTTTCCTTATTGGGCTAATTGCATGATAATGTAATTATGAAATATACAAACATGAACAGTATGTACTTTACTGAAGAGCACCAATTATTCAGAGCAAGTTTAAAAGATTTTTTAAAAAAAGAGGTGGTTCCTCATATCGAAAAATGGGAAAGCACAGGGACCATTGAGCGTTTTATTTGGAAAAAGTTTGGCGACATGGGCTTTTTTGGTCTTGCGACACCAGAAGCTGATGGAGGCTTAGGTTTAGACCTGTTTTATACGGTTATTTTACTGGAAGAATTACAAAAAATAAATTCTGGCGGTTTTGCTGCAGCGATTTGGGCGCATGCTTATTTAGCGATGACCCATCTGAATAAGGAAGCGGATGCACAACTAAAGAAAGAATATTTAACCCCTAGTGTGCTCGGGGACAAAATAGGTTGTCTATGTATTTCTGAACCTTTTGGAGGTAGTGATGTGGCTGGCATGCGCACTACTGCTGTAAAAAAAGATGACACTTATGTGCTAAATGGCTCAAAAACATTTATAACCAATGGTGTTTATTGTGATTATATGATAGTCGCTGCAAAAACAACACCGGAATTAGGAAATAAAGGCATCAGTATTTTTCTTGTAGATAAAGCTACTCCAGGAGTATCAGCAACTAAATTAAATAAATTAGGCTGGAGAGCATCAGATACTGCAGAGATTGCATTTGATAATGTAGTGATACCGGCACGTCATTTAATGGGTGATGAAAACATGGGATTCTCTTATATCATGGAGCATTTTGCCTTAGAACGCCTAATTATGGGTATTAATGCTCATGCAAGAGCTGAGCACGCCCTAGAGTATGCCCTGCAATATATGTCAGAACGCCAAACTTTTGGAACCACCATTAACCAATACCAAGCGCTAAGACATCGTTTAGTGGATCTCTATGCGGATATGGAACTTTGTAGAGAATATAACTATATTGTCGCCAGTAGGTTAAACAAGGGTGAATATGTGGTTAAAGAAGCGACCATATCAAAACTAAAATCTACCAAAATGGCAGATGAGGTTATTTATGAATGTTTGCAATTTTTAGGAGGGTACGGCTATATTGAAGATTATCCTTTAGCTCGAATGCTTCGCGACAGTCGATTAGGACCCATTGGCGGAGGTACTTCTGAGATTTTGAAAGAAATTTTAGGTAAAATTATTATTGATAAAAAAGAATATAAGTCTGCAATAGATTAAATTTTAAGGATTTAATCAATTGTATTTTAGCTGTTTGCAAATAATCGATAATTAAAATTTAATTATTGATTATAAATTCTAAAATAGTTATTACATTTGCAGAATTAATAATCACAAAAGAGAGGAGGTTGTAGCCCATGTTAATTATACCCATAAAAGAAGGAGAAAACATAGATAGAGCATTAAAGCGTTTCAAGCGTAAGTTTGATAGAACAGGAACAATGCGTCAATTAAGAAAACGTCAGCAGTTCACGAAGCCCTCTGTAGAAAGAAGAGCTCAGGTTCAGAAAGCGCATTATATTCAAGGCTTGAGAGATCAAGAAGAGATATAATAGGAAAACTATCTAATTTAGATATAAATTAAAACCTCGCATCATGCGAGGTTTTTTTGTTTTTTAATACATTCTTGAAAAATCTTTATTAATTTTAAGCTATGAGTATTGCTTCCTTTGTAGCGTATCTTTCTTTAGAGAAAAAATATGCTATCAACACCGTTAAGGCTTATCAGAATGATTTGTTAGCCTTTGATGCCTATTGTAGGGAAGTATTGGGTTTAGATGATATAGAAAATTACAGCTATACCGAGATAAGAAGTTGGGTTGTGGAATTGGTGGGGAGCAAAATCTCTAATCGAAGTATCAATAGAAAAATAGCCTCTTTGAAAGCTTACTATCAATTTTTGCTTAAAATTGATGCTATTCAAGTTCATCCCTTAGCCAGGCACAAGTCCCTAAAAACTCCAAAAAAAATTGAAATTCCATTTTCAGAATCAGAGATGGAAAAAATAATACAGAGTATTCCCTTTCCTGATGATTTTACTGGACTTAGGGATAAACTAATGATTGAGCTTTTTTATTCAACAGGAATACGGCGGGCTGAATTGGTTAATTTAACTATGGGCAATTTAGATTTAACGAATAGTTCTTTAAAAGTAATTGGTAAAAGAAATAAAGAGCGAATAATCCCTATCGTAAAATCGTTGAGGGTGTTATTTGAATCTTATGTAGTGCAAAGAGCAGCAGTTTTGAAAGATACATCGATGCAATTTGTTTTTTTAACCAAAACAGGAGATAAAGTATATGAAATGCTTGTTTATAGGGTTGTAAATCATTATTTTAGTAAAGTGTCTACAAAGGTAAAAAAGAGTCCACATATACTCAGGCATACCTTTGCAACACATTTACTAAATAAAGGTGCTGATTTAAATGCTGTTAAAGAATTATTGGGGCATGCCAGTTTAGCTTCTACCCAGGTATATACCCATAACAGTATAGCGGAGCTGAAAAAAGTACACCTTGCGTCGCATCCTAGAAATCAAAAAAAAGAGTAGTTTAACTTTAAATTTTTGTCCATGAAAGTAAATGCACAATCTGTTAATTTTAATGCAGAGGGAACTCTGATTAATTTTGTTCAAAATCGATTAAATAAATTAGATCAGTATTACGATAAGATTATAGGCTCGGATGTATTTTTAAAAGTTGAGAAAATGAGTGCAAAAGAGAATAAAGTTGTCGAAATAAAAGTTTATGTCCCTAAGAATGAATTTATTGTAAAAAAGCAATGTAAGTCTTTTGAAGAGGCAATTGATGCGGCTTGTGATTCGTTAAAGCGGCAATTAGTGAAGCAAAAAGAAAAATTACGTATTTCTGCGTAATTTTTTTCAAAAAATATTTTGTTTAAATAAAAATATATCTACATTTGCAGTCCGTTAAAATAACGGGCTTTTTTTTTGACCGAAAAAAGTTTTAAAAGCCGATGTAGCTCAGCTGGCTAGAGCAGCTGATTTGTAATCAGCAGGTCGTGGGTTCGAGTCCCTCTATCGGCTCAAAAGAAGTAAGAATTTAAAGTTTTTACTGAAATATTGAGATTGAGTGTAAAGCCTTATGATGATTATGTCGGCATGGTTTTAAAGATAATTTAGTTATCAGCTCAAATGTTCTTTTACATTATTGGTTTGGGGAGATACTCAAGCGGCCAACGAGGGCAGACTGTAAATCTGCTGACTACGTCTTCGCAGGTTCGAATCCTGCTCTCCCCACATTAAAAGTTTGAAGTTTCATGTTCAAAGTTTTAGGTCTTGTAACCTGAAGCTAGAAACGCGAAGCTTAAAAATTGCGGGAGTAGCTCAGTTGGTAGAGCGTCAGCCTTCCAAGCTGAATGTCGCCGGTTCGAACCCGGTCTCCCGCTCAAAATTAATTGGTAAGCCTTTTTATTGGTTTGCTGGTTTTTTTGAACCTAGTTTTTGCAACTATGGTTGATTATTGCCAAAGTGAGTTTAATTGAATGTATAATCAGTTTTAGATTCATTTTGAAATCAGACTTGAGTGTCTGTAGTTGTAGGGTTTGAAAAAGCACTATATCTTTTAACCTTGAGGTAAGGTTGATTGTTTTGAGTTTATTGATTGTTCTGAAAATGATGAAGATAGATTTTTAACTCAATTAGGCCGGTGTAGCTCAGGGGTAGAGCGTTTCCTTGGTAAGGAAGAGGTCATGAGTTCAAATCTCATCATTGGCTCAAATTACGACATAAAATTGTACACTAATATAAACTAAGATTAAAATTCAATAAACATGGCTAAGGCAACATTTGATCGTTCTAAACCGCATTTAAATATCGGTACTATTGGACACGTAGATCACGGTAAAACTACATTGACTGCCGCTATTACAACAGTTTTGGCAAACGCAGGATTGTCTGAAATGAGAAGTTTCGACTCAATCGATAATGCACCGGAAGAAAAAGAAAGAGGTATCACTATTAATACATCGCACGTAGAGTATTCTACAGCTAACCGTCATTACGCTCACGTTGACTGTCCAGGTCACGCGGATTACGTAAAGAACATGGTAACTGGTGCTGCTCAAATGGACGGTGCTATACTTGTTGTTGCTGCTACTGATGGACCAATGCCACAAACTCGTGAGCATATCCTTTTAGGGCGCCAGGTTGGTATTCCTAGAATGGTTGTATTCATGAACAAAGTGGATATGGTTGATGATGAGGAATTATTAGAATTGGTTGAAATGGAAGTAAGAGAATTACTTTCTTTCTACGAGTATGATGGAGATAATGGTCCTGTAATTGCTGGTTCAGCATTAGGAGCATTAAACGGGGAGCAAAAATGGGTAGATACAGTTATGGCTTTAATGGATGCTGTTGATACTTGGATCGAATTACCAGAAAGAGATGTTGATAAGCCTTTCTTAATGCCTGTTGAAGATGTATTTACGATTACAGGTCGTGGTACTGTTGCAACTGGTCGTATAGAAACTGGTGTTGCTAATACTGGAGATCCTGTTGAGATCATTGGTATGGGTGCTGAAAAATTAAACTCTACAGTAACTGGGGTTGAAATGTTCCGTAAAATATTAGATAGAGGAGAAGCTGGTGATAACGTAGGTATTTTGTTAAGAGGTATTGAAAAATCTCAGATCAAAAGAGGTATGGTTATCTGTAAGCCAGGTTCAGTAAAGCCACATGCTAAATTTAAAGCTGAGGTTTACGTACTTAAAAAAGAAGAAGGTGGTCGTCACACACCATTCCATAACAACTATCGTCCACAGTTCTATGTTAGAACAACGGATGTAACAGGTACTATTAACTTACCTGAAGGTGTTGAAATGGTAATGCCAGGTGATAACTTAACTATTATTGTTGATTTATTATCTCCAATTGCTTTGAGTATTGGTCTTCGTTTTGCTATCCGTGAAGGTGGTAGAACAGTAGGAGCAGGTCAGGTAACTGAAATTTTAGATTAAATTTTATAGCATATATATTATTTTCATCAAGGGTGTCCTGCTATCGCAGGATACCTTTCGATGTAAATAAATACGGGTGTAGCTCAGTTGGTAGAGCACTGGTCTCCAAAACCAGGTGTCGGGAGTTCGAGTCTCTTCTCCCGTGCTAGTAAGAAGTTTTAAAATAGCAATTCCCTTTTTTTTGGAATGGTGATTAGAACTAAATAAATAATGTTGACTTGTAATTTTGTTTCTTTTGGATATCAAAATAAAGTCATAGTAAAATATAAAGTTAAATCTTTCGCAGCATGTTGACATATATCAAGGAATCCATCGAAGAACTTAGAACAAATATTACGTTGCCCTCAAGAGCAGAATCCTCTAATTTGATGGTAATCGTTGCTGTTTTTTCTATTTTATTTGCATTGGCAACTTGGGGTGTAGATAGCCTTTTTAGTGAGTTAATTCAAATTTATTTTGATAATATAATCAATTAAAAAGCTTATTCTATGTCTGAAGTATTGGAAAAGAAATGGTATGTAGTAAGGGCTGTAAGTGGTCAGGAAAATAAGATCAAAGGGTACATCGAATCAGAGGTGGCGCGGCTTGGTTTTGGCGATTACTTAGAAGACGTTTTGGTACCTACTGAAAAAGTTATTCAGATTCGTAATGGAAAAAAGATCAACAAGGAAAGAGTTTATTTTCCAGGGTACATTATGATAAAGGCTAACCTAGGAGGTGAGATGACACACGTGATTCGATCCATTACCAACGTAATTGGTTTCTTAGGTGAAACAAAAGGGGGTGACCCTGTTCCTTTAAGGAAGTCTGAAGTGAATAGAATGCTTGGTAAAGTAGATGAGTTAACAGTGACTACAGATAATGTAGCTATTCCTTTCGTAATGGGGGAAACTGTGAAAGTTATTGACGGACCATTCAACGGTTTTAATGGAACAGTTGAAAAAATTAATGAAGAAAAACGCAAGCTTGAGGTAATGGTGAAGATTTTTGGTAGAAAAACACCATTAGAATTGAGTTATATGCAAGTAGAAAAAGTATAATAAGAAAAACTGTTACATAAAAAATTGTATTGCTTCCAATTTAATACAATGAATTTAATTTTAAACAATGGCAAAAGAAATAAGTAAAGTAGTTAAACTACAAGTTAGGGGAGGTGCAGCGAATCCATCGCCACCGGTTGGACCCGCTTTAGGTGCTGCCGGTGTGAACATCATGGAGTTCTGTAAGCAATTTAATGCGCGTACACAGGACAAACAAGGTAAGGTTTTACCTGTTGCAATCACCGTATACAAGGATAAGTCGTTCGACTTCGTTGTAAAGACACCGCCAGCGGCAGTTCAACTTATGGAAGCGGCTAAGATTAAAAAAGGATCTGGAGAGCCAAATAGAAACAAAGTAGCAAGTGTATCTTGGGATCAAATCAAAAACATCGCTGAGGACAAAATGGTAGATTTAAATGCTTTTACCGTTGAATCAGCTATGAGTATGGTTGCGGGTACTGCAAGATCTATGGGTTTAAAAGTTTCAGGCACTAGACCTTTCTAATATCTTAAAAGCAAAATAATGGCAAAATTAACAAAAAATCAAAAAGAAGCGCTTTCTAAGATAGATAAGAATAAATTGTATTCGCTATCAGAAGGATCGGCTTTAATAAAAGAAATAACAAAGGCAAAGTTTGACGCATCTGTAGAATTAGCGGTTCGTTTAGGAGTAGATCCTAGAAAAGCTAATCAAATGGTACGTGGTGTAGTTACACTACCTCACGGTACTGGTAAAGATGTTAAAGTTTTAGCATTAGTAACACCTGACAAAGAAGCAGAAGCAAAAGAAGCTGGTGCTGATTTCGTTGGATTGGATGAGTATTTGGAGAAAATTAAAAACGGTTGGACAGATGTTGACGTGATCATCACTATGCCTAGCGTTATGGGTAAATTAGGTCCCTTAGGTAGAGTTTTAGGACCTAGAGGTTTAATGCCAAATCCAAAAACAGGAACGGTAACTATGGATGTAGCAAAAGCTGTTGCAGAAGTAAAAGCTGGTAAAATTGATTTCAAAGTAGATAAAACGGGTATTGTTCATGCGGCTATAGGGAAAGTATCTTTCTCTGAAGACAAGATACAAGAAAACGCAAAAGAACTTATCGAAACTTTAATCAAATTAAAGCCAACTGCTGCAAAAGGTGTTTATATTAAAAGTATTTACATGTCTAGTACCATGAGTCCTAGTGTGCAATTAGATGCTAAATCAGTTTAATTCGGGTAAATTATGAACAGAGAAGATAAATTAAACGTAATAGAAGATTTAACTGCGCAATTAAGTAATGCTTCAACGATATATTTAACAGATATTTCAGGTTTAAACGCAGTGACAACATCTGATTTAAGAAGAGCTTGTTTTAAAGCGAACATTAAATTAGCAGTTGTTAAAAATACATTGCTTGAAAAGGCAATGAAAGCCTCTGATAAAGATTTTGGTGAACTTCCAGGAGTTCTTAAGGGAAGTACTTCATTGATGTTTTCAGAAACATCTAATGAGCCTGCAAAATTAATCAAAGCTTTTAGATTAAAAACTAAGAACAAGCCTTTATTAAAAGGTGCTTTTGTTCAGGAGTCAATTTACATTGGTGATGAACAATTAGAATCTTTAGTTAATATTAAGTCTAAAGAAGAAGTGATAGGTGATATTATTGCATTATTACAATCTCCAGCTAAGAATGTTATTTCAGGTCTTAAGTCTGGTGGAGGTAAACTTGCAGGTATCCTTAAAACATTATCAGAGAAATAAAACGTACGCACTAAAAACAATTATATTTTAAAATTTTATTAAACGATAGAAAAATGGCAGATTTAAAAGATTTCGCAGAAAAATTAGTTAACTTGACAGTAAAAGAAGTAAATGAGTTAGCAACTATATTAAAAGATGAGTATGGTATCGAGCCTGCTGCTGCTGCTGTTGCAGTTGCTGCTGGTGGTGGTGCAGCTGCTGAAGCGGCTGAAGAGCAAACAGAATTTGATGTTATCTTAAAAGCAGCTGGTGCATCTAAATTAGCAGTAGTTAAATTGGTTAAAGAATTAACTGGTTTAGGTTTAAAAGAAGCTAAAGATATCGTTGATAGCGCTCCAAAGCCTATCAAAGAAGGTATCTCTAAAGATGAAGCAGAAGGTATTAAAAAATCATTGGAAGAAGCAGGAGCTGAAGTTGAGCTTAAATAATAGCAACAACCATATAGTTTTTGGTTTAGGTCTTTTCACTTTTGGTGGCTAGACCTAAACCTATTTATGTATGTAACCTTTATTTACATGCAATTTTAGAGTAAGTATTCATAATCAAAATTTTGTCCATTGATGTTTACAAATCAGACTGAAAGAATAAATTTCGCATCCGCTAAGAATATCCCGAACTATCCAGATTTCTTAGACATTCAGGTTAAGTCGTTTCAAGATTTTTTTCAACTTGAAACCAAATCTGACGAAAGGGGAGATGAAGGGCTATACAATACGTTCATGGAAAACTTTCCTATTACGGACACGAGAAATCAGTTCGTATTAGAATTTTTAGACTATTTTATAGATCCGCCGCGCTATTCTATACAAGAATGTATAGAACGTGGTCTTACCTATAGCGTTCCGCTAAAAGCAAGGTTAAAATTATATTGTACGGATCCGGAACACGAGGATTTTGAAACAATTGTACAGGATGTTTATTTAGGAACAATTCCTTACATGACACCAAGTGGTACTTTTGTAATCAACGGTGCTGAACGCGTTGTTGTTTCTCAATTACACAGATCTCCTGGTGTATTTTTTGGACAATCATTCCACGCAAATGGAACAAAACTATATTCTGCAAGAGTAATTCCTTTTAAAGGTTCTTGGATAGAATTTGCAACTGATATCAATGGCGTTATGTATGCTTACATTGATAGAAAGAAAAAATTACCCGTTACTACATTATTCAGAGCCATTGGTTTTGAAAGTGATAAAGATATTTTAGAGATTTTTGACCTTTCTGAAGAGGTTAAAGTTTCTGTTGCGGGACTTAAAAAAGTACTAGGACGTAAATTAGCGGCAAGAGTACTAAATACTTGGCACGAAGATTTTGTTGATGAAGATACAGGTGAAGTAGTTTCCATAGAAAGGAACGAAATTATATTAGATCGTGACACTGTTTTAGAAAAAGATCATATCAACCAAATAGTTGATGCTGATGTTAAAACTGTACTTCTACACAAAGAAGGCGCGGCGCAATCAGATTACGGTATTATTCACAATACATTACAAAAGGATCCTACGAACTCTGAAAAAGAGGCCGTAGAACATATCTACCGTCAATTGCGTAATGCTGAACCGCCAGATGAGGAAACTGCACGTGGTATTATTGACAAATTATTCTTTTCGGATCAACGCTATAACCTAGGTGAAGTTGGTCGTTATAGAATGAACAAAAAATTAGGTTTAGATATCGAAATGGACAAACAAGTTTTGACCAAGGAAGATATTATTACCATTATAAAATATTTAATAGAGTTAATTAACTCTAAAGCAGAGATCGATGATATTGATCACCTTTCTAACCGTCGTGTTAGAACAGTAGGAGAGCAATTATCACAACAATTCGGTGTTGGTTTAGCCCGTATGGCACGTACTATTCGTGAGCGTATGAACGTACGTGATAACGAAGTATTTACCCCTATCGATTTGATTAATGCGAAGACACTTTCTTCTGTGATTAATTCGTTCTTTGGAACAAATCAATTATCTCAGTTCATGGATCAAACAAATCCGCTAGCTGAAATTACACACAAAAGAAGGCTATCTGCATTAGGACCTGGAGGTTTATCAAGAGAAAGAGCTGGTTTTGAGGTACGTGATGTTCACTACACACACTACGGAAGACTTTGCCCTATTGAAACGCCAGAAGGACCAAACATTGGTTTAATTTCTTCACTTTCAGTATTTTCAAAAGTGAATTCTATGGGCTTCTTAGAAACTCCTTATAGAGAAGTAGCCAATGGAAAAGTAGATATTCAAAACTTTAGATACCTAAGTGCTGAAGAAGAAGAAGGAATGAAAATTGCGCAGGCAAACATTCCAATGGATAAAGATGGAAATATCACCGCTGATAAGGTAATTGCAAGAGAAGAAGGGGATTTCCCAGTCGTTGATCCTGCAGAATTGAACTTTACAGATGTTGCTCCTAATCAAATTGCTTCTATTTCAGCTTCTTTAATTCCATTCTTGGAACATGATGATGCGAACAGAGCTTTGATGGGATCAAACATGATGCGTCAAGCAGTGCCATTATTAAGACCAGAGGCTCCTATTGTGGGTACGGGATTAGAACGCCAAGTAGCATCTGATTCAAGAGTATTAATTAATGCGGAAGGTGATGGTACCATCCAGTATGTAGATTCTGAAAAGATTTCTATAAAATACAATAGAACTGAAGAAGAGCGTTTGGTAAGTTTTGATGAAGATTCTAAAACATACGAATTAGTTAAATTTAGAAAAACAAATCAAGGCACAAGCATTAACTTAAAGCCTATCGTTAGAAAAGGGGATAAGGTTAAAAAAGGTCAAGTGCTTTGTGAAGGATATGCGACTGAAAATGGTGAGTTAGCTTTAGGAAGAAACCTAAAAGTTGCCTTTATGCCTTGGAAAGGGTATAATTTTGAGGATGCTATTGTAATTTCAGAAAAAGTAGTTCGTGAAGATATTTTTACTTCGATACACGTAGATGAGTATTCTCTAGAAGTTAGAGATACAAAATTAGGAGCTGAAGAACTTACAAACGATATCCCTAACGTTTCTGAAGAAGCTACAAAAGACTTAGATGAACACGGGATGATCCGTATTGGTGCCGAGGTAAAACCTGGTGATATTTTAATTGGAAAAATAACACCTAAAGGAGAATCAGATCCCACACCAGAGGAAAAATTACTTCGTGCTATTTTTGGAGATAAAGCTGGTGATGTAAAAGATGCGTCATTAAAAGCCTCTCCATCATTAAGAGGTGTAGTTATTGACAAAAAGTTGTTTTCTCGTTCTATTAAAGACAAGAGAAAACGTTCTGAGGATAAAGAAGCTATTTCAAAACTAGAATTAGAATACGAAGTTAAATTTCAGCAGTTAAAAGATGTTTTAGTTGAAAAACTATTTACATTGGTGAATGGGAAAACGTCTCAAGGTGTTCTAAATGATTTAGGTGAGGAAGTGCTACCGAAGGGTAAAAAGTACACCATGAAAATGTTGAATTCTGTGGATGATTTTGCTCACTTGGTGGGTGGAAGCTGGACTACAGATAAAGATTCAAACACCATGGTAGCTGATTTATTGCACAACTACAAAATTAAACTTAATGACCTTCAAGGTAATCTAAGAAGAGACAAGTTTACAATTTCAGTGGGAGATGAGTTGCCAGCAGGTATCATGAAGCTAGCTAAAGTATATGTTGCTAAAAAACGTAAACTTAAAGTAGGTGATAAAATGGCAGGTCGTCACGGTAACAAAGGTATTGTATCTCGTATTGTACGACATGAAGATATGCCTTTCTTAGAGGATGGAACACCAGTTGATATTGTTTTAAATCCATTAGGGGTGCCTTCTCGCATGAACATTGGTCAAATTTATGAAACTGTTCTTGGATGGGCAGGACTTAAATTGGGTAAGAAATATGCAACACCAATTTTTGATGGAGCTACTCTTGATCAAATTAATGCATATACAGATGAAGCTGGAATTCCAAGATTTGGGCATACCTACTTATACGATGGTGGTACGGGTCAACGTTTTGATCAACCTGCAACAGTTGGGGTTATCTATATGTTGAAACTAGGACACATGGTAGATGATAAGATGCACGCTCGTTCTATAGGACCATACTCTTTAATTACGCAACAGCCCTTAGGTGGTAAAGCACAGTTTGGTGGTCAGCGTTTTGGAGAAATGGAAGTTTGGGCACTGGAAGCTTATGGAGCTTCTGCTACACTACGTGAAATATTAACGGTTAAATCTGATGATGTTGTAGGTAGAGCTAAAACGTACGAAGCTATAGTTAAAGGAGAAACAATGCCAGAACCTGGTTTACCAGAATCTTTCAACGTATTAATGCATGAACTTAAAGGTTTAGGTTTAGACATTAGACTGGAAGAGTAGTAGTAATAGGTTTTTTAGAGACACTATTTTTTAACACAATTTAATTTATCATCACCATATTGTTATGGCTAGACAAAGAGATAATAACACAATTAAAAGGTTCGATAAAATTTCAATAGGCTTGGCCTCACCAGAGTCAATCCTGGCAGAATCAAGAGGAGAAGTTTTAAAACCTGAAACTATAAATTATAGAACGCACAAACCAGAGCGTGACGGTCTTTTTTGTGAGCGAATTTTTGGCCCCGTAAAAGATTACGAGTGTGCTTGTGGTAAATACAAGAGAATTCGGTACCGCGGAATCGTTTGTGATCGTTGTGGTGTAGAAGTAACGGAAAAGAAAGTACGTAGAGATAGAGTAGGTCACATTAATTTAGTGGTTCCTGTAGCTCATATTTGGTATTTCCGTTCGTTACCAAACAAAATAGGCTACTTGTTAGGCTTACCGTCTAAGAAGTTAGATATGATTATTTATTACGAGCGTTATGTGGTGATTCAACCAGGTATCGCGAAGGGTCCTGAAGGAGAAGAAATCAATAAAATGGATTTCTTAACGGAAGAGGAATATTTAAACATATTAGAATCTGTTCCTGTTGAAAATCAATATTTAGAAGACACAGACCCCAATAAGTTTATTGCGAAAATGGGTGCTGAATGTTTGATTGATATTTTAGCACGGATCGATTTAGATGTATTGTCGTATGAATTAAGGCATAAAGCAAATACGGAAACCTCTAAACAACGTAAAACAGAAGCTTTAAAAAGACTTCAAGTAGTTGAGTCTTTGAGAGAATCTCAAGAAAATAGAGAAAACCGACCTGAGTGGATGATTATGAAAGTAATTCCAGTTATTCCACCAGAATTACGTCCTCTTGTGCCTTTAGATGGTGGTCGTTTTGCAACATCAGATTTAAACGATTTATACCGAAGAGTGATTATCCGTAACAACCGTCTTAAAAGATTGGTTGAGATCAAAGCTCCGGAAGTAATTCTTAGAAATGAGAAGCGTATGCTTCAAGAATCTGTCGATTCTTTATTCGATAACACAAGAAAAGCATCTGCGGTTAAAACTGAATCAAACAGACCATTAAAGTCGCTTTCTGATTCTTTAAAAGGAAAGCAAGGTCGTTTCCGTCAAAACTTACTAGGTAAGCGTGTAGATTATTCAGCACGTTCGGTAATTGTTGTAGGACCAGAATTGAAATTATTTGAATGTGGTCTTCCTAAAGACATGGCTGCTGAATTATACAAACCTTTTATTATCCGTAAATTGATAGAAAGAGGTATTGTAAAAACAGTAAAGTCTGCTAAGAAGATTATAGATAAAAAAGAGCCAGTTGTTTGGGATATTTTAGAAAATGTATTAAAAGGGCACCCAGTTTTATTAAACCGTGCTCCTACATTACACCGTTTGGGTATCCAAGCATTTCAACCTAAATTAATTGAAGGTAAAGCAATTCGTTTACACCCATTAGTATGTACTGCATTTAACGCGGATTTTGATGGGGATCAAATGGCTGTGCATTTACCTCTTGGACCAGAAGCTATTTTAGAATGTCAATTACTAATGTTGGCTTCTCACAATATTTTAAACCCTGCGAACGGATCGCCCATTACGGTTCCTTCTCAGGATATGGTTTTAGGTCTGTATTATATGACCAAAGAGCGTAAATCTACACCAGAAGTTCCTGTAAAGGGCGAAGGCTTAACATTCTATTCTTACGAAGAGGTGGTTATTGCCCATAACGAAGGCATGGTAGATTTGAATGCTGGTATTAAAGTTAGAGCAAAAGACTTTAACGAAGCAGGAGAATTAGTAAATCAAATTATACCAACAACAGTTGGTAGAGTATTGTTTAATATTATGGTGCCAGAACAGGCAGGATATATTAACGATGTATTAAATAAAAAATCTTTAAGAGATATTATTGGTAAAATATTAGAAGTAACTGATGTTCCTACCACGGGTGATTTCTTAGATAAGATTAAAACTATGGGGTATGAATTCGCTTTTAGAGGTGGATTGTCCTTTAGTTTAGGTGATATTATAATCCCGCCAGAAAAGCAAACCATGATCGATGATGCTAACGGTCAAGTTGAAGGAATTATGACCAATTATAACATGGGTCTTATTACCAACAACGAACGTTACAATCAGGTAATTGATGTTTGGACTTCAACAAACGCACAGTTGACAGAATTGGCAATGAAGCGTATTAGAGAAGATCAACAAGGATTCAACTCCGTGTATATGATGCTTGATTCTGGAGCAAGGGGTTCTAAAGAACAAATTCGTCAGTTGACTGGTATGCGTGGTTTAATGGCTAAGCCTAAAAAATCAACTGCTGGTGGTGGTGAAATTATTGAAAACCCCATTTTATCGAACTTTAAAGAAGGTTTATCTATTCTTGAATACTTTATTTCTACACACGGTGCACGTAAAGGTCTTGCGGATACTGCTTTAAAAACAGCGGATGCTGGATATTTAACGCGTCGTTTGGTAGATGTATCTCAAGATGTAATTATCAATACTGAAGACTGTGGTACTTTAAGAGGTATTGAAGTTGAAGCCTTAAAGAAAAACGAGGAAATTGTAGAATCTTTAGGAGAGCGTATTTTAGGTAGAGTTTCATTACATGATGTATACAATCCTTTAACCGAAGAATTAGTTTTAAGAGCTGGCCAAGAGATTTTAGAAGCTGATGTTAAAGTAGTTGAGGCGTCTCCGATTGAAAAAATCGAAGTGCGTTCTGCTTTAACCTGTGAAGCTGCTAAAGGTATTTGTGGTAAATGTTACGGTAGAAACTTATCGACCAATAAAATGGTTCAAAGAGGTGAGGCTGTAGGTGTTGTAGCTGCTCAGTCTATTGGAGAACCAGGTACACAGTTAACCTTAAGAACCTTCCACGTAGGGGGTATTGCAGGTAACATCTCTGAAGATAGTAAGTTAAACGCAAAATTCGCTGGTATTGCAGAAATCGAAGATTTAAGAACAGTTACGTCTGCGGATAGCGAAGGTAAAGCTGCTGAAATTGTAATTTCTAGAACATCGGAGATTAAAGTAGTTGATGCTAAAACCGGAATTACCTTAAGTACCAATAACATTCCTTACGGTTCACAGTTATTTATTAAGAATGGTGCTAAAGTAACGAAAGATCAAGTAATTTGTCAATGGGATCCTTATAACGGAGTTATTGTTTCTGAATTTCCAGGTAAAATTGCTTACGAGAATATTGATCAAGGGGTTACGTATCAGGTAGAAATTGATGAACAAACAGGGTTCCAAGAAAAGGTTATTTCTGAATCTAGGAACAAAAAACTAATACCAACTTTACTTATTATGAATAGTAAAGATGAAGTATTACGTTCATACAATTTACCGGTGGGATCACACATTATGGTCGATGACGGCGACAAAATTAAAGAAGGTAAAATTTTAGTGAAGATTCCACGTAAGTCTGCAAAATCAGGAGATATTACAGGTGGTCTTCCAAGAGTTACTGAACTTTTTGAAGCTCGTAATCCATCAAACCCTGCTGTAGTATCTGAAATTGATGGTGTAGTTTCTTTTGGTAAGATCAAAAGAGGTAACCGTGAGATTATCATAGAATCCAAATTAGGAGAGATTAAGAAATACTTGGTTAAACTTTCAAATCAAATATTAGTACAGGAGAACGATTATGTGCGTGCTGGGATGCCCTTATCTGATGGGTCAGTGACTCCAGAAGATATTTTAGCCATCAAAGGGCCATCTGCGGTACAACAATATTTGGTGAATGAAGTTCAAGAAGTATATCGTTTACAAGGTGTGAAAATTAACGATAAGCATTTTGAGGTAGTAGTACGTCAAATGATGCGTAAAGTTAGAATTCAAGATCCAGGAGATACTATTTTCTTAGAAAATCAGTTGGCTCATAAAGACGATTTTATTACAGAAAATGATGAAATATTCGGTAAAAAAGTTGTTATTGAAGTAGGAGAGTCTGCTAATTTAAAAGCAGGTCAAATTATTTCAGCGCGTCAATTAAGAGACGAAAATTCTATCTTACGTCGTAATGACAAAGCTTTAGTAGAAGCTAGAGATGCTGTTGCAGCTACTGCAACGCCAATACTGCAAGGTATTACTCGTGCTTCACTACAAACCAAGTCATTCATATCTGCAGCATCATTCCAAGAAACGACTAAAGTGTTGAACGAAGCAGCAGTTGCTGGTAAGGTCGATGATTTAGAAGGATTAAAAGAGAATGTTATTGTTGGGCATAAAATTCCAGCAGGAACAGGTATGAGAGACTATGATAGTATTATTGTAGGTTCTAAAGAAGAGTATAACGAGATTATGGCTCGCAAAGAAGAATATAAGTTTTAAGTATAGTTTTCATGAGTGATCAAAAACAACAGAATCAAATAAATATTGAATTAGATGAAAAAACGGCTGAGGGAATTTATTCGAACTTAGCGATCATTAACCATTCGGTATCTGAATTTGTAGTTGATTTTATTAGCATGATGCCAGGAGCACCAAAAGCAAAAGTGAAGAGCAGAATTGTATTGACGCCTCAGCACGCTAAAAAGTTCTTGAAAGCATTAAGTGATAATGTCAATCGTTTTGAGAAAGCGCATGGTACTATTAAAGACTATGAACAACCTCCGATACCCATGAATTTTGGGCCAACAGGAGAAGCATAATTAAAAAATCCCGAAGTAAATTACTTCGGGATTTTTGTTTTATGGAGATACTATTTAAGTAAACTTAAAACTTTGGGAAAAGTGGTATCGCTAGTGAGCTGTGAAAAATATGGAACACACTATTTTTTAAGTTTAATTACACGAATCTGATGGCCCATTGTTTGCAAGGTATTTCATCTTGGGCAAAACGGGTCTTACATTGTTTCATTAGTGCTTTATAATGGTGATGACTAAAACGGTTAAGCATCTTAAAATTTTATGTGAACTAAAAAAAAGCAGCAAACAAAATTAAAAAAATTAATTTTGCTTACTGCTTACTGCTTACTGCTTAGTCTTTAGTTTTTTCCCATCACAGGAACAGCTATTGTGTTCTCTTCAGGTCCCTTTAAATACTTTTCTAACCATTGGTCTTGTTCCCAAAGCAGATGTAAAATACTTTCTTTAGCTCTATAGCCATGACTTTCTTTAGGAAGCATCACTAGTCGAGCGGTTGCGCCTAGGCCCTTTAAGGCGTTAAAATAACGCTCACTTTGCATAGGATAGGTACCTGAGTTATTATCGGATTCGCCATGAACAAGTAAAAGTGGCGTTTTCATCTTTTCGGCGTTCATAAAAGGAGACATCCCATTGTATACTTCAGGAGCTTCCCAGTAATTACGCTCTTCGCTCTGAAAGCCAAATGGGGTAAGGGTTCTGTTGTAAGCACCGCTTCTGGCAATACCGGCGGCAAATAAATCAGAATGTGATAACAAATTCGCCACCATAAAAGCGCCGTAGCTATGACCACCAACAGCTACTTTTTTTCTGTCGATATATCCTAAATCATCCACGGCATCAATAGCTGCTTTTGCATTGGCTACCAATTGCTTTCTGAAGGTGTCATTAGGCTGTGCATCTTTTTCTCCAATAATTGGGAAAGCTGCATCGTCTAAAACCACATAACCTTTAGTCACCCAATAAATAGGTGAGCCCCAAGATGGGAAGGTAAATTCATTTGGGTTTTGGGTGTTTTGAGAAGCACTGTTTTTGTCTTTATATTCTCTAGGGTATGCCCATAAAATCATGGGTTTCTTTTCTTTTTTAGACTTGTCGTAACCCACGGGTAAATATAAAGTTCCGGTAAGTTCTAAACCATCATCTCTTTTATAGGTAATCACTTCTTTTTGAATAGTGCTTAGGCTTTTAAATGGATTTTCGAAAAAGCTTAGTTGCTTGGTACCTTTCTTATTTTTTAAACTTTTGTAGTAATAATTGGGGTATTCGCTTTTTGACTCAATACGAACAAGAAGTTGATCTTCCTCTGGATCATATTCCATTAAAGACTCCTTTTTATTTGGAATATTTGAGGTGTATAAGCGTTTGGTTTCATAATTCTCAAGATTCATTTGATCTACGAACGGAAACTGCCCATTTTCAGTATAGCCATCCCCAGTTAAAAAAACCGTATTATCACTTACTACCAGCGTATTAATGCCGTATTCGTTTCTTTTGGTGACAAAGTTTCCTGGATCGCTATATACATCTTGGTAATTTCTATCTGAAATTATTTTAGGCGCTTTTGTAGCATCAGAAGGATCAAAAATATAGGTTTTCGTATTTCTGTCATTCCACCATCTATCATACGCGATAGCTGTATTATCTGTACCCCATTGAATACCACTAAATCTATTTTTAGTTTTCAATATGCTTTTTCCCTTTCCATCGAAAGGAGCATCCAATTGAAACACTTCATCCCTATAGCTTACTACATTCTCAGGGTCGCCGCCATCTAATACTTGGGCGTAAATTAAAGTAGCAGCTTTGTCGCCTCTCCAGCTCAAATCTCGCATCCCCATACGTTCAGCCATAAAGCCTTTAGGTAAATCTTCAATTAAGGGCACTTCAAGAATTTGATTGACTAAGCTCCCATCTTTTTTATAAATAGAGGTGCTCGACGGAAACCTACCGTAAGTCACTAAGTAGGAAAAAGGTTTTTTTAAAGTAACGATCATGGCATATTCGCCGTCAGGGGAAAAACTTACGGAAGTGTACATATCAGCGTCTTTCCACTTGGTGCTGTTGCCATTTAAATCTACGCGATACAATTCGGAATGTGCTAATTGTTCAAAATTGAACTCGTCATTGGGGTTTTTAAGTAAATCTTGATAGGTTCTGTTTTGAGCCTCCTTCCCGTCATTAGAAGAAATGGTAGGGCCTTGAGGAACCGATTCATCGGCGTTGATTAATGCCTTCCTATTTTTTGGCAGCATTTTTACTAAAATAGATTGGCCGTCTTTGAACCAATTTATAACATCCCCTAAATTTGCATTAACCGTAGCTTCAGTGATTTTTTTTACGGTCGCCGTTTTTAGGTCTAATACCCAAACTTCAACACCGTTTTCAGTGGTGTTGGTAACCGCTACTTTCGACTGATCTGGTGAAAAATTTAGGTTGGCAATTCTTGGATTTTCAGGAAGTCCAATAATACTTTTAGCCTCTTTGTCTTTCGGCGCTTTAATTTTAATGTCGTTGTAATAATTTGTTCTACTGCCAATATTTGTTTTTGGATTGATCCGTAAACCGGCTAAACGCAATTCGGTTTCAGATAGTTCTGCCATGGTTTTATAGGCGTCGCGATACAACATAAGCATATATTCACCGTCATCCGTGATGATGACAGATGGTGCTAGTGGTGCATTAACTAAATCTAAAATTTCTTTGGATGGTTTTTGATAGCCTAGATTTTCTTGTGAAAAACCGATAGCTACAAAAAAGAGTAAGAGCAAAGTAAAAAGTTTTTTCATGAGTGTCTCATATAAGTGTTAAACATAAATTTTTCTTACAATGTACATAAAAAACCTCTAAAAAATGTAAATTTGAGACGAGAATATCTAGGTACTCAGGCTTAAATTTTCTTATAATAATATCTTAATTACAGGTATTAGTTTTATTTAATTCGTAGCTTTATTTTTATCAAACTAAATTTATCTAAAAAAACAGTATGTATAATTCAAAAATCACAGGATTAGGCTATTATGTTCCTGAAAATATTGTTACGAATGAAGACCTGTCTAAAGTAATGGAAACCAATGATGCTTGGATTCAAGAAAGAACAGGTATCCAAGAAAGGCGACATGTTGTAAAAGGCGATGGAGATACTACAACATCTATGGGCGTTAAGGCAGCAAAAATTGCCATAGAACGTTCTGGTTTGTCTAAAGACGATATCGACTTTATTGTTTTTGCAACCTTGAGTCCTGATTATTACTTTCCAGGCCCCGGAGTTTTAGTACAGCGCGACCTTGATATAAAAACTATTGGAGCCTTAGACATTAGAAATCAATGTTCAGGTTTTGTTTATGGAATTTCAGTAGCTGATCAATACATAAAATCAGGAATGTATAAAAATATCTTAGTTATAGGTTCTGAACTTCACTCACATGGTTTAGATATGACTACAAGAGGTAGAGGCGTATCTGTAATTTTTGGAGATGGTGCAGGAGCTGCCGTTTTAAGTCGAGAAGAAGATAGCTCAAAGGGAATTTTATCAACGCATTTACATTCTGAAGGGCAGCATGCTGAAGAACTTTCTTTGATCGCACCCGGGATGGGAAAAAGATGGGTCAATGATATTATCGCGGATAATGATCCCAATGATGAGTCTTATTTTCCTTACATGAACGGTCAATTTGTTTTTAAAAATGCGGTAGTGCGTTTTAGTGAGGTAATTATGGAAGGTCTTGGGGCTAATAATTTAAGCGCTAAGGACATCAATATGCTGGTACCACACCAAGCTAATTTGAGAATTTCACAATTTATTCAAAAGAAATTTGGACTTCAAGATGACCAAGTGTTTAACAATATTATGAAATACGGAAATACGACAGCAGCATCAATTCCTATAGCTTTAACAGAGGCGTGGGAGCAAGGAAAAATTAAAAACGGTGATGTCGTGGTTTTAGCTGCTTTTGGTAGTGGTTTTACTTGGGGTAGTGTTATTATTAAATGGTAGCTTGGAACTAAAAAATACAAGACCCCAAATACTTTTGGGGTTTTATCATCAGTAAGGTATACTAATTAAACGCTATAAAAATTCAGCAGAATTAATTAAGATGAAAAAAACTCTTGTGATAGGCGCTTCCCTAAAACCTGAAAGATATAGCTACATGGCCATCAAAAGACTAGTAGAAAAATCAATCGAAACTCAAGCTTTTGGTGTAAAGGAAGGTCTTGTATTTGGCGTGCCAATAAAAACCAACTTTAAGGATTTTTACGACATACACACAGTTACCTTATACCTAAATCCGAAAAGGCAAGTAGCCTATTACAAGCAAATTATAGGTTTACATCCCAAAAGAATAATTTTTAATCCAGGAACTGAAAATCCTGAATTTTATACGTTGTTAAAAGATAAAGGGATACAGGTTGAAATAGCCTGTACCTTAGTGCTATTAGCAACCAATCAGTATGGATAGTTTTTAAGATTTTTTTGTAAAATTAAATCGTATAAAATCGTAATTTTGAGCTTATGGAATTTTCTTCAAAATTATTAGAAAATGCGGTTTATGAAATTTCGCAATTGCCAGGAATTGGGAAACGAACAGCTTTGCGTTTAGCACTACATTTATTAAAACAACCTACAGCACAAACCGAAAGACTTACAGGAGCATTAGAAAACTTAAGGAATACTATTAAATTCTGCAGCAGCTGTCACAATATTTCTGATGTGTTGCTATGTGAAATTTGTTCTAATCCTAAAAGAGATAAGACTATTGTGTGTGTTGTGGAAGACATAAGAGATGTTATGGCCATAGAAAACACTGGGCAATTTAGAGGTTTGTATCATGTATTAGGGGGTAAAATATCTCCGATGGAATGTGTGGGACCGCAAGATTTGACGATCAAATCGCTGGTTGAAAAGGCCAAGCAAGGTAAAATAAACGAGTTGATATTTGCATTAAGCTCAACCATGGAAGGCGACACCACTAATTTCTATATCTTTAAGCAATTAGAGCATCTAGGCATCAAAACATCGACCATTGCAAGAGGAATATCTGTAGGTGATGAATTAGAATATGCAGATGAAGTTACTTTAGGACGTAGTATTGTTAACCGAATTCCGTTTGAAAATGCCATAAAGGCATCTTAAAAATTATTGAAATAAATATAAGCAAAAGACGTTAATTTTAGTACTTTCGCAAAATTATATAGTAATTAAGTATTGTTATTGTTGATATGTCAAAATTTGAATTAAAATTACCACAAATGGGAGAGAGTGTTGCAGAGGCAACACTAACCACTTGGTTGAAAGAAGTTGGCGACACTATTGAAATGGATGAGGCAGTTTTTGAAATTGCAACAGATAAAGTAGATTCAGAGGTGCCTAGTGAAGTTGAAGGCATATTAGTTGAAAAGCTCTTCAATGTTGATGACGTGGTTGCCGTAGGACAAACCGTAGCCATTATTGAAATTAAAGGAGGCGAAACTGCACCTGTTGCGGCTACAATAACTACAGATGAAACCCCAGAAGTGCAAGCTATTGAGGAGGAAATTAAGATTGTAAAAGACGGGATAGATACTCCTTCTGCGGCCCCATCAAATTCAGACCGTTTTTATTCTCCTTTAGTTAAAAATATAGCGAAACAAGAAGGAATTTCTATCGCTGAACTAGATGCCATTACAGGTACTGGAAATGAGGGAAGAGTGACTAAAAATGACATTCTAGATTTTATTGCTAACCGTACTTCGGGTCAATCAGCACCGGAAAAAAATACTCAAGAACCGCAAAAGCTTGCTACAAATACTCCGGTACATCAGGCCACTGAAAAACCAAAAGAAGCTCCTAAGCCAGCAACAATAAGCGCCAATGGGAACGAAGTGATACCCATGAGCAGAATGGGTAAGCTTATTGCGCAATACATGGTGGATAGTATTTCAACCTCGGCTCATGTTCAAAGTTTTATTGAAGTTGACGTGACCAACCTTGTTATATGGAGAAATAAATTTAAAAATAGTTTTGAGAAACGCGAAGGGGAAAAACTAACCTTTACACCTCTTTTTATGGAGGCTGTTGCCGTGGCTTTGAAAAAGTTTCCGATGATGAATATTTCATTAGATGGTGATACTATTATAAAGAAAAAGAATATAAATATAGGGATGGCAGCCGCCTTACCTGATGGAAATTTAATTGTTCCAGTAATTAAAAATGCGGATCAATTAAATTTGGTCGGTATGGCTAAAGCCGTCAACGATTTAGCAACAAGAAGTAGAGATAATAAACTAAAACCTGACGAGATTAAAGAAGGTACCTATACCGTAACTAATGTAGGTACGTTTGGTAGTGTATTTGGCACTCCGATTATTAATCAACCACAAGTGGGTATATTGGCTTTAGGAGCCATCCGAAAAGTGCCTTCGGTTATTGAAACTCCAGAAGGCGATTTTATAGGGATTCGCAGCAAAATGTTTTTGTCACACAGTTATGATCACAGGGTAGTTAACGGCGCTTTAGGTGGTATGTTTGTAAAAGCTGTTGCTGATTATCTTGAAGCTTGGGATGTCAATAGAGAAGTTTAAAAATACGATACCGTTATTTAAAAGCTCCATTTTGGAGCTTTTTTAAGTTTCAGTCCTTTCTTTTTTTAAACGGCATAGCTTCAGGATGAAAAGCAAGTCTAATTTTTTTTAAAAAAAGTAAAAAATAGCGTTAGAGCGCAATGGTCAGTAGGCTTTGAAAATAAGGACTGAAAAGCTTGTTTTTATGCGTTCATTTTAATGCAGAATTGGTATTAGCCTAATGAAAAAGTTATCTTTGCGCAAAATATATGGAAATGGAACTAAAATTAACGAGACCAATTTGTTTTTTTGATTTAGAAACTACAGGCGTTAATGTAGTAAAGGATAGAATTGTTGAAATTGCCATTTTAAAGGTGTATCCCAACGGAAATAAAGAGAGTAAAACTTGGTTGGTAAACCCTGAAATGCAAATACCTGATGAAGTTATTGCGGTACATGGTATCACCAATGAAAAAGTAGCTAATGAACCAACTTTTAAGGAACTGTCAAAAGAAATTTATGCCCTTATTAAAGATAGCGATTTAGGTGGTTTTAATTCTGATAGGTTCGATATTCCACTTTTAGCAGAAGAAATGTTACGAGCTGAGGTAGATTTTGATTTGAAAAATACGGTTTCTGTGGATGTGCAAACCATTTTTCACAAAATGGAAAAAAGAACACTTGGTGCTGCATATACTTTTTATTGTGATAAAATTTTAGAAGATGCTCACAGTGCAGCAGCCGATACCCTTGCCACCTATGAAGTGCTTTTAGCGCAATTAGAGCGGTACCCAGATTTAGAAAATAACATCAAAAAATTAGCTGAATTTTCTTCGCATAAAAGAACAGTTGATTTTGCTGGCTTTATAATTTATGATGAGGAAGATCAGGAGGTTTTTTCCTTTGGAAAGCATAAGGGAAAGAAAGTTCATGATGTTTTAGAAAGTGAACCTGGCTATTTCAGCTGGATATTAAATGCAGAATTTCCGCTTTATACCAAAAAAATATTGACTCAGATTAAATTAAGCAAGCTCAATACTAAATTGGGATCATGATAAAGCCTTTAGTAGTAGGTATGGCTTCATTTTTTAGCATATCTTTTTTAATTCACAAGTAAAATTGTAAAGCGATGAAAATCATCTGTATAGGTAGAAATTATGCGGCACATATTGAAGAACTTCAAAATGAAAGGCCAACGGATCCTGTAATTTTTATAAAACCGGATTCTTCGGTATTACCTAAAGAACAAGACTTTTATATCCCTGAATTTTCTAATGAGATTCATTATGAAGTAGAGGTGCTTGTGAAAATAAAAAAAGTAGGGAAGCATATTGATGAAAAGTTCGCGCCTACCTATTATGACGAAATAAGTTTAGGAATAGATTTTACTGCTCGAGATGTACAGCAGAAACTCAAAGAAAAAGGATTGCCTTGGGAAAAGGCAAAAGGTTTTGATGGGGCAGCCGTGATTGGGCGCTGGATACCCAAAACAGATTTTAAAGATGTGAATAATTTAAATTTCTCACTTTCAAAAAATAAGGAGCTAGTTCAAAATTCGAATACTAGTTTAATGCTCTGGAAAATAGATGCGCTTATCGCTTATGTAAGTACATTTTTCACCTTAAAAAAGGGTGATATTTTGTTTACAGGAACGCCAGCGGGTGTTGGTAGAGTAAAAACTAATGATTACCTTTCAGGCAGCTTAGAGCACATAGAAATGTTTCATTTAAACATTAAGTAATATATGATATACAGTTTGGATAAATTAAATGAATTAGCAGATGGAGATGAGGAATTTATTCACTCGGTGGTATCTGTATTTTTAGATGAAGTGCCAGAGGATTTGTCACTTTTAGAAATAGCAATTAATCAAAAGAACTATCCTTCTATTTATCAATTGGCTCATAAAATTAAACCCAATGTAGATTTATTGGGAATGGAGCAAACCCGAGCGGCAGCTCTAGAGATTGAAAATTTAGGAAAACAAGGCAATACTGGGGCACAAATTGATGTAATTTTTCCAACCTTAAAAAAAGATATTTCACAAGTAGTTGCTGAACTTAAAAAAGACTTTAATTTTTAATGTTTGCAGAAATTATTACCATTGGCGATGAAATTCTTATAGGGCAGATTGTAGATACAAACTCTGCTTTTATTGCAAAGGAATTTAATAAAATTGGGGTGTCAGTGGTTCAAATTACGTCTATTCAAGATGAGCGAAATCATATTCTCAAAGCGCTAGAAGAAGCAGAATCGCGAGCCGATATCGTCGTTATTACAGGTGGTTTAGGGCCAACAAAAGACGATATTACGAAACATACCTTATGTGAGTATTTTCAAGATAACTTAGTAGAAAACCAAGAGGTTTTACGTCATGTGGAACAGATTTTCAAGACATATATCACAGCGCCACTTTTACAAGTAAATAAGAATCAAGCTTTGGTTCCGTCAAAAGCCCAAGTTTTACATAATGCCTACGGTACAGCACCAGGCATGTGGATTAACGGCACATCTACTGTTTTTGTGTCCTTACCAGGCGTGCCTTTTGAAATGAAGTATTTAATGGAGCATCAAGTCATCCCTAAGATTCAGAAGGAGTTTGATAGACCGTTTATTGTACATAAAACAATTATCACCTATGGTATTGGAGAAAGTGCTCTTGCTGAAAAAATTCAAGATTGGGAAGAGCGTTTGCCTCAAACCATAAAATTAGCCTATTTGCCTAGTTTAGGTAAAGTGCGTTTGCGTTTAAGTACCAAGGGAGGAAACCTAAATGCACTTGAAATACTAATTAAAGTTGAAATAGAAAAACTATATGCCTTGCTGCATGATATTATGCATGGTGAAGAAGATGAAGAATCTTTAGAGGAAATTATTTCAAAATTACTCACGACAAAAGGATTGACCTTAAGTACTGCCGAAAGCTTTACCGGTGGAAAAATAGCGGAATTAATCACCCAAATTCCAGGAGCATCGGCTTTTTATAAAGGAACTATAGTCAGTTATGCCACAGAGGCTAAAATGAACCTGTTACAGGTGCCAAAAGAACTTATTGAAGCGCATTCGGTGGTGAGTGCTGCTGTTGCAGAAGCAATGGCGCGCAATGTGCGAGAACTGATGAATACCGATTTTTCAATTGCCACAACTGGGAACGCCGGTCCGTCGAAAGGAGACTCAAATGAGGAGGTTGGAACGGTGTTTATTGCTATTGCAAGTCCCAAAGCTGTCTTTTCTGAGAAATTTAAGATGGGGAGTCAGCGAGAAAGGGTGGTTCAAAAGTCTGTGTTTAAGGCACTTGAGTTGCTTCAAAAAGAAATTTTAAAATTCTAAAAAAGAAGTTTGTACGTCCCATAAAAAAGATATAAATTTGCATCCTGTTTAAAAATAACACAAACCCTAGCATATGTCAAAAGTTTGCGAAATTACTGGAAAGAGAGCTATGTTTGGAAACAATGTATCGTTTTCCATTAACAAAACTAGGAGAAGATTCAATGTGAATCTTTCCAAAAAACGTTTTTACATTCCTGAAGAAGACCGTTGGGTTACTTTAAAAGTATCTGCACGGGCCTTAAAATCCATCAATAAAAAGGGGATTTCTGCAGTTTTGAAAGAAGCTAATGCAAATGGATTAACTAAGTAATCCAATAAATTATAGTAAAATGGCTAAGAAAGGTAATAGAATCCAAGTGATATTGGAATGTACAGAGCATAAAGAGTCAGGCCAGCCTGGAACTTCAAGATACATTACAACAAAAAACAAAAAGAACACTCCTGATAGAATAGAGTTAAAGAAATTTAATCCTATTTTAAAGAAAATGACTGTTCATAAAGAAATTAAATAAATTTCCGTAGAACGGAAGTCTAAAATTTATAATCATGGCAAAGAAAACGGTAGCAAGTTTACAAACCAGTTCAAAAAGATTGACAAAAGCTATAAAAATGGTGAAGTCACCTAAATCTGGTGCTTATACATTCACTGAGTCAGTTATGACGCCAGAGGAAGTTGATGGCTGGTTGACTAAAAAATAATAACCCAATTTTTATATTGGTAAAAGGCTGCTTTCGTATGATAGCAGCCTTTTTTTGTTTCCTAATTAGGCTAATTTAGGACCATTGTGCTTTCCTTATTTTGGTCGGGTAATAATGCTAGATGTTTCTTATATTTATAGCATGAATTTTAAAATTGTATGAGTTTATTTAAAAAATTATTTTCCTCCGAGAAAAAAGAAACCCTAGATAAAGGTTTAGAAAAAACAAAAACATCATTTTTTGGAAAGTTAAATAAAGCAGTGGCCGGAAAATCGAAGGTTGACGATGATGTTCTTGATGATTTGGAAGAAGTTTTGGTGAGTTCTGATGTGGGCGTAGATACTACCTTAAAAATTATTAAAGGTATTGAAGCGAGAGTTGCTAAAGATAAATATCTGGGAACAAGTGAGCTCAACCTTATTTTAAGGGAAGAAATAGCTCGTTTACTATCTGAAACAAATTCTGGTGAAGCCGTTGAATTTACTATCCCTAAAGCTACCAAGCCTTATGTAATAATGGTTGTAGGGGTGAATGGCGTTGGGAAAACCACAACTATTGGTAAATTGGCCTATCAATTTAAGAAAAAAGGATATAACGTGGTTTTAGGGGCTGGAGATACGTTTAGAGCGGCTGCGATAGATCAATTACAGATCTGGGCAGATCGCGTGGGCATTTCTATTGTGAAGCAGAGTATGGGTAGCGATCCCGCTTCTGTAGCTTTTGACACGCTTAGATCTGCTATTAAACAAGATGCTGACGTAGTGATTATTGATACCGCCGGGAGATTGCATAATAAGGTTAACTTAATGAACGAGCTCTCTAAGGTGAGTCGCGTCATGCAAAAAGTAGTTCCAGATACCCCCCATGAGGTACTTTTAGTTTTGGATGGATCGACAGGTCAAAATGCTTTTGAACAAGCCAAACAGTTTACAAAAGCCACTAATGTTACTTCTTTAGCAGTGACAAAATTAGACGGTACGGCCAAGGGAGGCGTTGTTATTGGTATTTCAGATCAGTTTAAAATACCGGTAAAATATATTGGTGTTGGTGAAGGCATTGAAGACCTGCAAGTATTTAATAAAATAGAGTTTGTAGATTCATTTTTTGGAAGTAAGTAATTTTTTAAAGCAAGGGATTTTAAAATCATAAAAGCTAGCGGTCTAAAATAAAATATCGAGTAAAACGGTTTTATTTTTACTCCAGTTTTATACTAATTCCTTCTAATTATTTTAATAATATAAATCAAAATTGACGGTATGAAAAACTTAGTAATTGTAATCTGTAGTTGTTTAGTCTTGTTCTCTTGTAAAGAAGAAAAAACGAACCAAGCACCCGTAGTGCTGTGGGAATCTTATAATGATTCTTTAGAAGTTGCTGAAAATGCATCTCATGACATAGGCCGCATGCAATACAAACTCATTCAGTCTAAAGTATTAGATAAAAATGACGTGTTTGTACCCTTATACGCTGAGGTTTCAAAAGTTACGGAGGAACAGTATGAAAGTTGGAAGCCTTTTGTTTTAGAACAAGATATTCCGACGATACAGGCCCATATCGCAAAAGGCAATTTGTCCTATGAAAATTTGGTTTTATTTTATTTGTATCGAATTTACAAATACGAATTAAACAATCAAACAACTTTAAATACCGTATTGGCCTTAAATGAAAATGTGGTGGATCAAGCGAGAGCACTAGATAAAAAGTTCCAGGAGAACCCTAACGGAGTACGTCATGCTATTTACGGAATGCCTATTTTATTAAAAGATAACATCGATACAAACGGAATGAATACCACGGCTGGGGCTATTGCTTTGATGAATAATGCCACAGATGATGCTTTTATTGTACAGCAACTTAAGAAAAATGAAGCCTTAATTTTAGGTAAAGTGAACTTAAGTGAATGGGCTTATTTTTTATGTTCAGGGTGCCCAGTGGGGTATAGTGCAGTAGGCGGACAAACCTTAAATCCTTATGGTAGAAAAATATTTGAAACTGGGGGATCAAGTGCTGGTAGTGGTACTGCTGTTGCTGCCAACTATGCTGTAGCTGCTGTAGGTACAGAAACATCAGGTTCTATTTTATCACCTTCTAGCCAGAATTCAGTTGTTGGGTTAAAACCCACCATTGGTGTATTGAGTAGAAGCGGAATTGTTCCCATCTCAAGTACTTTAGATACGCCTGGCCCTATGACAAAAAATGTGATTGACAACGCAATTTTATTGTCTGCCATGACCGGAAAAGATGGTGCAGATAGCAAATCGGTGGCTGCAGATGCTGATTATTTGAGTTCAGTTTCTGCTTCAGCATCTTTAGAAGGAAAACGTTTTGGAGCTTTTAAAAACCTTGTAGAGAACGATACTATTTATGCGCAAACCATACAAAAAATGAAAGATTTAGGCGCTACTATTGTGGAATTTGAATCAAAACAACCAGGCTTACCTGGTTTCTTAAGTATTTTAAATATAGATATGCGCAACGATCTTCCTGCCTATATCAACGCCCATGTAAAAAACAAGGATGCTGTTAAAGTAACATCTATTCAGGATGTCATGGATTTTAACAATCAAGATTCTTTAACTAGAATCCCATACGGACAAGCGCTCTTTGAAGGAATACTAGCGGATACGACTTCTGCTGAAGGTTTAGAAAAAATTATCGCTGATTTAGAACTTTCTAGTCGCTCTTATTTTGATACCCTATTAGATACTCATAATTTGGATGCTATCTTAAGCATTAATAATTATCATGCGGGTTACGCGGCAGTAGCTAAATACCCTGCCTTAACAGTGCCGATGGGGTATAAAACTTCGGGTGAGCCCTTAAGTTTAACCTTTATCGCAAAACAATTTCAAGAAGCTAAATTATTAGAATTAGGATCAGCATTTGAAAAAGGCACTAAAATTCGCAAAATGCCGAAAGAGTTTGTGGATTAAACCTAGCCTTATTTATGGTTTTCAATCTGTAAGTTTCTTTTATTAAAACTTTCGTCTAGTACTTTAAAGTAGCATTTGCTGCATTTTAATTTTCTTATTCTCGCGCCTCAAAGGGTAGCTGCAGGGAACGACCTGCGTAGGCTTCATGCTACGAAATTATAAATGAGCATGCTAGTTTATTTTCTTGAAATGGCGTAGTAATGCCAGCTGCTTCCTTATTAGGGAAATAATTAGATGGCATAGTGTGTCATCAACAGCTAGGCTGCAACAACTTGTTTAATCGATCAAGGCATTCAACTTTGTCCATAAATTGGCATCAAAATTTGAAAGTCCAAAATTAAGATCATCCGCCGCCTCGCCCATTCGAACGATGACCAGTTTTTTGCTGGGGACTACATAAATTTTTTGATCATTTTTGCCTAAGGCGGCATACATATCAGCAGGTGCATTTGGAATTAGAGAACCATTAAATTTTATTTGTGATTGTGGTAGCTGGAAACTGTTTTTACCATTTAACCACCATAAGTAACCATAGGCTTCATTGAGGTTTTGCGAGGTGTTTGTGGCATCATTTAAAAATAATTTAGGGATAATTTGTTTATCTTCCCAAGATCCCTGAGCTAAATTCAATAAACCAAAACGTGCCATACTTCGAGTAGTACTCCAATAAACACTAGAGTTATCTACATAGAACCAACTTCCTGTCATGCCAATTTTATCTCTCAATCTTGTATTAAAATAGTTGCTCCATGGCATGTTGCTGGCTGTAGCTACGATGTCTTGTAGTTTTACATACACATTATGATATGCCCAGCGATCTCCGGCATCTGAAATATAGCGTAGATTCATGGCAGAAACATCATCACCCAAGCTGTCATCAAGACCAGAATTCATCGATAATAGATTTTTACTCGTGATCAAGTTTTCCTTTTCTAAGGCTGCACTGGTCCAGCCTTCTCCTAAGTAATCAGATACTTTATGGTTGATATTTATGAGACCCTCTTCCTGAGCTATACCCGTAACTGCTGTCGTTAATGTTTTACCGGCACTGGCCCAGTACCATATTTTAGTGGCATTGTGGTCATTCATATATTCTTCCACCACAATTTTGCCATTATGAAGTATGATAAAGCTTTTGGTATTTTTTTCAAGAAGAAAATCGAGTAGTTCGGGCAATTTATCTTCGTTCCAATTAAGATTCTGAACAGTGGTGGTCTCCCAAGCACTGCCATCTATCGGAGGAAAGTAAATAGCCTCCTTGCTGATTTCTTCTGTCGAATCTCCATCCTTGGAGCAGGCAAAAAAAGAAATACTAAGCAAAATAAGAAGTAGGGTTTTGGTCGTTTTCATGGGGATTGATTTATACGTAAGATGTTAGATAGGCAAAAAGGTTTAATCTAAGTGAATGGGTAATCAAGCTAATAACGTAGTTTTAATAAAAAATAATATATGTAGCTAGGTCTTTTTACTTGTCGTATTTTTGCACTTTATTTGAAGCTATGCGTACAAAAAGTGTAAAAAAGAATACTGTTAATGTGGTTACCTTAGGATGCTCTAAGAATGTATATGATTCTGAGGTGCTCATGGGCCAATTGAAAGCCAATAAAAAAGAGGTAGTTCATGAGGGTGAGGGTAACATTGTTGTTATAAATACTTGCGGATTTATTGATAATGCTAAGGAAGAGAGTGTCAATACCATATTAGATTTTGTACAGAAAAAAGAAGCTGGATTAGTAGATAAGGTTTTTGTTACCGGTTGTTTAAGTGAACGCTATAAGCCCGATTTACAAAAAGAAATTCCGAATGTGGACGAGTATTTTGGGACTAGTGAATTGCCTAATTTATTAAAGGCATTAGGAGCCGATTATAAGCATGAGTTGATTGGGGAGCGTTTAATGACGACACCAAAAAACTATGCCTATTTAAAAATTGCTGAAGGTTGTGATAGGCCATGCTCTTTTTGTGCCATTCCTCTAATGCGCGGTAAGCATAAAAGTACCCCCATTGAAAATTTAGTGATTGAAGCAGAGAAATTAGCAGCCAAAGGTGTAAAGGAGCTTATTTTAATCGCACAAGATTTAACCTATTACGGACTAGATTTATATAAGAAAAGAAATTTAGCCGAACTGCTGAAAGCTTTGGCAAAGGTAGAAGGTATCGAATGGATTCGTTTGCACTACGCCTTCCCAACAGGTTTCCCGATGGATGTTTTAGAGCTTATGAAACAGGAGCCTAAAATTTGTAATTATCTAGATATTCCTTTACAACACATTTCTGATGCGATTTTAAAAAGTATGCGCCGCGGAACGACCCAAGAAAAAACTACAAAATTACTACGCGAATTTCGAGCTACAGTGCCGAACATGACCATAAGAACTACTTTGATTGTGGGGTATCCAGGAGAAACTGAAGCAGATTTTCAAACTTTAAAGGATTGGGTGACAGCTATGCGTTTTGAACGTTTAGGTTGTTTTACCTATAGCCATGAAGAAAATACCCATGCGTATCAATTAGAGGATAACGTTCCAGAAGAAGTAAAACAACAAAGAGCTTCTGAAATCATGGAAATTCAGTCTCAGATATCTTGGGAATTAAACCAAGAAAAAATTGGGCAGACCTTGCGTTGTATTATTGATCGTAAAGAAGGGAATCACTTTATCGGAAGAACCGAATTTGATTCACCTGATGTGGATAATGAAGTGTTAATTGATGCTTCAAAATTCTATTTAAAAGTAGGAGACTTTGTTGCTATTAAAATTGAAGAAGCGGCAGATTTTGATTTGTATGGGGTGCCAGTTTAACTCGTACTAAACGCATTTTAATGCATTTATTTTTCTGAAGGAATTCACTTTAACGCCTAGGCCATGTTTTCGTTGTGGGGAACGTTGTAGACTTTCCAACTTATGAAATCAAACCGTTTGCTGGTTCTTATTATTGTTTTTTGCAATATGCTCTAAAGCCATTTTTTTCTTCAGATAATTTATTTCAAGAACGCTTTTTATTCCCCTCTTGGGAGGGGTTAGGGGTGGGTATTTAAGGATTAAGTCAAATGCTTATTACCAATTAAATATACCTAAGTCTTAAACTTTCTTAATCATCCTCACGGTAAACCATGGCATAATTCCAATGATTAAAATCATGATGCCCCAAAGCCATTTTTTATCTTCACATAATTTATTTCAACAACGCTTTTTATTCCCCTCTTGGGAGGGGCTAGGGGTGGGTATTTAAGGTTTTATTACTGTTTTAATTTTAATTAAAACCTCGCTTAAATTATTTTTCACATCAACATCATTGAACCTTATGACCGTTACGCCTAATGCCTCTAAGCTTTTTTGACGGTAAGCATCTTTTTCTTCGTGACCGTCTTTAAAATGGATAGCACCATCTACTTCAATAGCTAACTTTAGATCTTTGCAATAAAAATCTACGATATATTGATCAATAGGTATTTGACGACTAAATCTAACGCCAAGTTTTCTTTTGTTGATTTCACGCCACATGGCTATTTCTCCTAAAGTCATATTGTTGCGGAGCTTTTTGGCAAAGGCAACTAATTTAGAATTGTATGGTATTATTTTTCTCATTATTGTTACCCACCCCTAACCCCTCCCAAGAGGGGAATGATTAAGATTTTACTCAATTGCTTACTATCAACTAAATATAATTAAATATT